>Ga0315547_1000015_pt1 | contig 263646 bp, 241 predicted proteins | sample SalMarSW160240MG_2_FD_202542 | JGI IMG/M metagenome (GOLD analysis project Ga0315547, IMG submission 202542) | Salt marsh sediment microbial communities from the Plum Island Ecosystem LTER, Massachusetts, United States - Salt Marsh Sediment SW1601-240 ... | reverse complement strand
AACGCCATAATTTGTATTATTTATTAATTTCATACTCTAAAAAAGATACCCGCGAATTTTGATTATTCTACTATGGAGTAGATTGTGATGAAAATGTAAATTCATTTTTTCCAATTTCTAATACTACCCAACCTCATATAAGGTACTAAATTTAATTCCTTCATTTTCAAAAAATTTAAAAAATTCAGTTCTATATCATCAAAATAATTGATATTTTCATCTTCGAGTTCTTCCTTTAACGCATTTGCTAACGAATATCTAAACGCCCATACTTCCAAATTTTTATCCAATTCTTTTACCTTCTTCACCACAGGCACAAAATCCCCGTCTCCAGAGACCAATACCGCCGTATCATACGCATTTTCATACGCAAGTGAGATAATATCAACCGCGATTTTGATATCAACTTTCTTTTCAATGGCATCTTTAAACGCTATCTTATCAAAACTCGCTTTAATCATATATCCACTTCGATTACTTAAATCTTCATACTACTTCTTCTTCTCTGAGCTCATGGGATACACGAAACCTTCATATAAAAATATGCCCTGTAAATTTCGGTCGCAAGTTGTGATGTTTTTCAGTTTTTCCTAGTCTGCCTTGATGTTATTCTTCCTAAAGCCCTTGAAAATGTTCTTATAATCTTTACTTATAGATTACATTTATACTTTTAGTCTCATTAATATATATATTTTTAGTAATTAATGTAGGAAAGATATATTGATTTCATGCATAAATTGGAGGAAAAAGGAATGAATGTACCAGAAAGTAAAGTTGAGATCAGTGGATTTGTGGCACGATTTTACGACCAATTGTTACGGATCGCCAGCTTTGGTAAATACAACGGTATGATGAAAGCGGCGATTGCCGACATGGATATTCAGCCTGATGATGCGATTCTGGATATGGGCTGCGGCACTGGATATAACAACTGTCTCATGGTCAAGTATCTTGGCAATAACGGTAAAATTATAGGACTCGATATCAGCAAAAAGATGAAGAAGCAATTTGAGAAAAAATGCCAAGATTACCCCAATATTTCATTTATTCAAAAACGAATCGAAGACCCCTTGCCGTTTCATGATGAGTTTGACAAGGTTTTTATATCGTTTGTCTTTCACGGATTTCCAAACTCAGAACGAAAAAAGATCGCTCAAAATGCATTTAATGCGCTTAAGTTGGGAGGACGGTTTATCATCTTTGATTTTAACGAATTTGACCTTGATGTTCAGCCATGGTGGTTTCGCTCTGCATTTCGCAGAATTGAATGTCCTCTGGCTTTTGAGTACATCACGGTTGATTGGAAAAGCCGACTGTCTGAGTGGGCATTCGATAATTTTAACGAACATTTGTATTTTTCAAAACGAATTCGTCTTCTCAAAGCCACCAAAAAATAATAGTGCCGATGGAATCGGAGAATTCGTAATATGACAAATTATAATATCATGAAATTTACGAAACCGATGTTTTTTGATGAAAAAATGGACGGAACCATGCATATAGATCTCGGTCTGAGTTTTCCCGAAACTAGCTCAAAAGCAATGTCTACGATATATTGGGATATTCTGAAAAATATGAAAAGAATTTTTTTAAATGAAAAGGGCTTTAAATTAAGAAGGAAATAGAAAATAATAACTTTCACAGACATTTTGAAATATATAGAAAAAAAGGAGTCATCGATTAATTCGGTTAGCAATTTTTTTTTTCTATTCAAGATTTGATGTAATACCTAATAGAAAAAAATATCATTTAACAAATAAAGGTATAATCTCCCTAACGAGTCTTCAAGTTATAGAACAATTAATGAATAATCAAATAACACCAGATGAGTTAATTAATAAATATTATTCTAAGAAATTTTATATTTTTAAAAGAACATCTACTAATTAAGAATTGGAAAATATATATTTGTGTTTTCAATCTATGAATTTTACGAATTACTATTGATAAAGGGAGCTAAAGAGACGAGTAACTTAAATATATGGTTGGAGAAAAACGGTGAAAAAGTTCTGAGGTCAATTGGGATTGAAAAAGGTCAGGATGTTTTAGATTTTGGATGTGGTTCAGGTAATTATACAATTCCTGCTGCAAAAATAGTTGAAGAAACAGGAAAAGTTTATGCTCTAGACAAAGATGAGGAGAAATTAAACCGATTAAGGCAGAAAGCCAAGTCAATTGGATTGGAAAATATAGAAATAATAAAAACATCTGGAGAGTTAAAAATCCCCTTAGGGGACAGAACTTTTGACGTAATTCTATTTTACGATATTTTACATAATTATTATTTTTCATTAAGCGAAATAGAGGAAATATTAAAAGAAGCTTATAGAATTTCAAGGCCAAATTGCATAATTTCAGTTTATCCGAAACACATGGAACAAAAAAAGATTATAAAAGAATTAGAGGATGCAAATTTTTATCTAGATAGGAAATATTTCGAGCATCTGCTTATTCATAATGACAATCTAGAAGAGGGAGAGATACTAAATTTTAAGAGGGGAAAAGAAGTTTAAATTATCGGAAACTTATTGATAACTCCGGAAAAATTGGGAATTACGAAAAGAGATATACTAATTCCTGATCTAAAAGAGTCTATAATGACTTTTATATAAAGTTAAAATCTAAAACTGTAAGACATTGAATAAAAATAATAAATATTGAATAAAAGTAATTTTAGAAGATAGTTAATTCTAATATAAAATTTTTAATCACCAAAAATAGAAGTAAATTATCTTATTTGAGTGAAATTGATAATAAAACCTTGCTTAATAATTATAAATTCAGAGTAATTTTTACTTGGGTTTGGTTTTTTATAGGTTCACTCATAGTTATTCTTATCTTTTTTATAATAAATTAATCCTGTTAATAAAGAACGAGCAGCATGGGATGGTGTAAAAAGTTTCTACCGATCAATAATCTCTATTTGAGTCTTCTCTATTTTAGGTAAGTAAAAAAAATATTTTTAAAATATTCAAATTAAATTTATAAAATGTTTGTAATTTTCTTATTTGAGAATAAGAAGTGAAAAGATTTGAATGAAGAAAAAGTTAGAAATCAGATAAAGAATAATCGAGAAGAAAAGGATATATTTTTTAAATATAGCCCCCAATCCCCCCTCCCTTTTGAAAAAAGATCCTCATTTCAAGGGCTGAGTTATTACCACGTGGATCTCTCCTTAAGATTTAACGTCAAGCTTTACGAGCATGAAGACAAGGAAATAATAAAAGTTCAAGATAATAAAGGTGGAACTCAGCAATATCTACAATGGGGCGAGTTTAGATTTGAAATTGAAGATGAAACAATGATTTTACAAGCGTATAAAAGAGATTCGAATGAAACCCGGCTATGGGTACCATTTAGAGATAAAACCAGTGGAGAAGAGACGTATGGTGGGGGACGTTATATAGATTTAGTTGAAGAAAGGCATAAAATAAAAGATGGTAGATGGATACTGGACCTCAACACTGCTTATAATCCCTTTTGTGCCTACAGCGAAAATTATGTTTGTCCATTCATTCCTCCAAAAAACTGGCTTCAAGTCAGAATTGAAGCTGGAGAGAAAGCTTTCGAGAAATGAAGAGTTATTAGTTTAAACGTATATAAAAATAAAGGTTTTTACATCGGATCCGATTCTTTTTCCGAGACTTTTGTTTCCAGCGAATTCAATATAGTTTTTTAAATCAACTTAGATTATCTTCTAAATTAATATTGTCTCTTCCTGATAAAATAGGCAACTTGAGGTCCTTCAAAAAATTACCGTTATTAAATAATAGGTTAGATTTTAGTTCAAAAAAGCCGATTAACCTCATTTAAGAAAACTCGCTCGAATCCCTCGCATAGTTGTTGGGGAAGGTAATTTGTGGCGTGAGACTCAAAGAATATTTCCACATTGGAGGGTAAGCCCTCCGCTCCTTCGCCCTCATAATAAACAATCCAGATCGGGAGATGGGGGAGTAATGGTATACGAAATGAGATATCTCCTTGGTCGCTTGGTGAAGCAGAAAATACTGTTGTAAGAAGCTCTCCCAAGCGTGCTGCATCTTGGTCAAATAATTGCTGAAAGCTCTCCTCAATGAGATATTGGTTAGTGGAGCACGCTCGGAAGTGATTATCAAGCTGAGAAATTTTAATAAGAACTTCTCTTTCACGGAAGATGGCTCGGTCTGGAGAGTTTGCGTAATAATAGAGGATACGGTATAAGTTTCGCAACAAATTTTCGTCCTTCACAGAAGTCCCGCATGTATTCCAATTCTCGGAGTCCACAGATATGACTTCACCAGAGGAATTTACCTTGAAGCTTAGAAAGCGAATTTCCGAACCGAATCCGCGGGAATTAGGTAATTTACGAACTTGGTCCTTTATAATCGTCCAAGAATATTCTCTATTTTGTTCCAATTTCACGGGAAAAACGACCCTTGACCTGAATTTTTTTATTTATCATTTCGAATAATCATTAACAACATTTAAATAATTATAGTGTGATGTAAATAATATAAGTCTCATTATTTAGAAGATCGAACCATTTTGTCAAAACTCTCCGATAAGAGAGATTCCAGATTTTATAGGCGATATGGTGAACCTAAATCCTAATGAATTTTAGAATTTAAAGATGTTATTTTTTTATACTGTTCCTCAGGTAGGTTATACTTAACAATTTCAAAAAGTTCTAATAGGATATGATCTGGACCTTCAGCCATAACATACTTCCACACCCCATAGCTTTTAATTTGATTTCTAAACTTATATCCTTTACTTTTCATATGTGCTACAAGAGTCTCAAGATCATCTGTTTCTATCCCTATATGATGTACTATTCCACGTGCCTTATCTTTAGGTGGCTGATCATAGAAATTAAGTTTCGCAGAGCCAATAGATATCATAACATTCCGAGCTCCTGCCATCTCCAAATCAAATAGAACTTCTGCACCAAACATTTCATGATAAAATTTAATACTTTCATCGATATTCGAAGCAAATAGATGGGCATGATGTAAGTTTGCTCTCATTTATTATCCCAATCAATTAACAATTAAAATTTTCAATTTTAAAATTAAGTAAATGAAATTAATAATTGGTTATTCTAATATTTTTATCAATGTTATAAATAATTAGAAACTATTTTTATCTGAAAGTGCAGTAAATTTTTTTATATTATTGAAAAAAATAAGATTGAGCCATTTTGCCTGAATATGAAGTTAAGATAAAATTCCATATTTTTCCATATAGAAAATTCAACATTATCGCTACTGATGATGAAGAAGCGAGAAGAATTGCTAAAATCCAAGCAGAAAAGATTATTGATACTTTAGACTTTACTATTGCTAGCATAAGACCTAAACGATATTTGATGGACAGGTTTTTATGAAAAGAGCAAATCTATTCTGTCCCTGTTCGAATTAAAAAGAGAAAATTTTTACTCTTAACTTAACTTAACTTAACATTTGCTAAAGAATATCTAAACGCCCATACTTCCAAATCTTTATCCAAATCTTTTACCTTTTTTACAACAGGTATAAAATCGCCATCCCCAGATATCAATACCGCCGTATCATATGGATTTCTTAATTATGTAAATCGTATTAATAGTATAAAATTACATCTTTCCTTTAAATTTATAACAAAAATGATTATTCAGTTGATTTATCCCCAATCGCTTTTATAACCAGTTCCTCCAGGGGGCCATGAGAAAATGATTGCCTCTTCCTGACAAACATACCAGCATGCGGCACATTCCATACATTTTTCTAAACTCTTAATTTTAGCTTTTTTTTCCATGATTTCGAAACACCCAGCTAAACAAACTTTCACACAATTGCCGCATCCTATACATTTCTCGTCATTAATTTTTATAAACTCGCCCACGCCCTCAACCCATTGCACACCAGGAAAATCTTTAAATTTTTTAACTATATTTATCAACTCTTACTTAATATACATAAAATATTGATGGATTGGCTTTATCTACAAATTTTATCATTTTGTTGCTTAATTTATTCGATATAGGATTTAATAATTTTATAATCGCTGAATAGATGGGCTCAATGATAGGCAAACTCTTTCTCATTAACGTGTTCAAAGAATTTGAAAGGGGAATTATAATGATTTTAAGTACTCTTCTTATCCGCAGCATTGATTTCATTATTAAGTCTATAAATCTCAACGTGCTTAGAAATTTGCGTTCCTTCTTTCTGACTCGTTTTGATTCTCTGACTTTAATGTGCTTCTTTTTCACATAATCATAACTCTCGTGAAGCCAATTCTGATAATAACGGAAGTACATCTTAATCCATTTTGTTATTATCGTTGGATCTTCTTTCACATAGGCAAGGAGCAGCTTCATGAACGGCGTGGTAAAATGTATCAACGAGCCTAACCCCCAACCTTGATGAATATACTTCTTGAGCTTCTTTATATCATGCTCTTGTTGAGCTATACGCAAATTATAGCGATTTCTACCCTTGATAGACCACTGAATAATTGAATGTGCCTTTATCTTATCATCATATTTCTTCAAAAAAGCTTTGGAAACGTCATTGGCTTTAATTGCTTCAATTGCAACCTGGGCGGCAATTTCGGCTGAATACCATGCTGCCGGCACGCCATCACACAATTCTGTACTTTCAAGCCCCGCAGCATCTCCAATTAATATCATACCATCCGTATGATTAGGCATTTTCCGGAGCTTTTTATTTAGCCCTACATAAATCTCGAAGCCTTCCCACATCCTTGCACGCAATTTAGCTCGAGGAGCTACTAAATCTTTCCACCACAACAGTTTTGAAGTTATATTATGATGATACTCATCAAATAGTTTACCTAAATTTGGCACCGATTTCTGATCTGTTCTTAAACACTGGTCCTGCATAAAATGAATACTACTTCTATAAGGCCACACCATTAGACCATTGCCATAACCAAGCGGCGGAGATATTTTTTGCTCGTCCCAACCCCAACACATCTTAACGGAATATCCAAAAATTTTATCAACGTCTTCTTTTCGCATAACATAGTCATATGTATCGGCTAACGAGATGGTTTCAGGTGGATATTTTTCGCGTACGCCCGCCTTTATCGCTAATATGCCCTGCGAGCCCTCAGCATTTATTACAATCTTAGCCCTAATTTTCTCGCCTTTATCTGTTATAATTCCTTTAATGAATTCGCCCTCTTTTATAAAACTGGTGACTGTAGTTGACGTCCTTAGTTCAACGCCTGCCTCCACGGCCTTTCTGGCTTGCCACTGACAAAACGGCTTACAATAAGTATTATAACCAAATGCAATGATCGGAGAGAGTGGTTTCGGGACCTTTAGTGAATCATCGATTTCAATATCCCCTTTATCGATGTCTTTTATAATATAGTTTACAATACCATCAGCAGGACGCTCAAAGGGAGGATTACCATCCCTAATAAATGTTGGAGCAAATAAAAATCCTTGAAATGGAATAGTTAAACCCGAAATGACTTTATCGCCAACATTCTCAGAACGTTCAAGCATTAAGGTTTTAAGCTCAGCATCAGCGCAGAGCTTCGCTGCTACAGAACCCCCAAACCCAGCACCAACAACAATAATATCAAATTCTTCGTCCATTTATAAAATATTGAATAAAGAAGTATATTAATTTATTATTTTAATTTTGTAATTATTTTCTCTTAATTAAAATAATGAATTAACTTTCTTAATCCTTCAATAATCAAATCTACTATTTTAAACATAGGCATTTTTACTGCCCATCCATATTCATCAAATAAATATACAGGAAGTTCCCAAAAGAGCATTTTACGTGTTTCTCTTCGATATATGCCTATAAATGCACCTCCAACGATTTCACTTGTTCCAGAATCATCAATTTCTATGGTCATTTAACTCCCTTATACTTAAAAAGTTGTTCAATCATTTAAATCTTTTCTTAAAAATGCCAAGTCAACACTTCAAGAATTTTGCCAAAAAGATAGCTGAAATGAAGGCTGTTGAAACTATGTTTGATATTATTAGTTTATTATCTACTTCGGAAATGATGTCATAATAATTGAACGGCGCCAAATTAAAGGTTTTAAGATTATAAGCAGCGATAAAAACTATCTCCCGGTTATGAAAATTGCAAGCCATAAAAATATAAAATCTTACATCTTAGGCGTCAATCAATCCGAAATCTACCAAAAATATGGTATTAAGGATATTAAATTTCGTGGAATCCTACGCTATCTCAAATGATACTCTATTTTAAAAATCTTTTTAAAAAATGGAAGTTAAACGTATGTTTTTTAAAAATTTTTAAAATTAATTGAATAATGTAAGTTTGAGATACGAATTTATTATGTTTCTTTTTATATATATTAAATACTTAAACTTGGGAAAAAAAAATAAATAAATATTATGCTTTGCTAAGTTATAGAAATAGAAAATTTATAAACCTTAAATTTTAAATTTTTAGTTAAAATTTTATAAGATAATAATGATCCAATTTGTAAAGATACACTCAAATTTTAGTATAGATAAGGTTAATTTTAATTCAGGTATAGCTAACCTTGATAATTTCTTTTTTAAAGAATCACTAGATTTTATAAAGGAAGGATATTCACAGATTTATTTATTGAAAGAGAGAGAAAGCAATAATATAATAGGTTATTTTGCAATCTCATGTGGTTTAATTGAATTTAGAAAAGAAATAGGAATTGAAAAGAAATTCGATTATATTCCTTGTTTATTAATTGGACGTTTAGCAGTAGATAAAAAATGTCAAGGTAAAGGGTATGGAAAAGATTTACTAAAAAAAGCAATAAAACTGAGTTTGTTAATATCTAATAAAGTAGGCTGTCGTTTAGTTATAGTAGATGCCCGAAGTGATTTGTATGCTTTGAATTTTTATAAAAAAATGAAATTTAAATACTTAAAAAAGCTTGCAGCAGAAAAAATTGAAGGGGCATTACAAAAAAATTTTAAACCTAGTAAATCTACCGTAAAAATGTATTTTGATTTACATCAAATTAAAAGAAACTAATCTTTTGTAAGATCTTCTATTTCATTATCATAATTGGAAAAAAATTCAGCTACTTTTTTATCATACTTAGACTTTTTTAAACTTTCCAAAAGGTAATTGATCTCATCATCTGAATATAAAACTAATTCATCTAATTTTTCAGTTATGATATAAAAATCATCAGGTTCACTAATATCACCTAATTGATCAAAATAAATTGGTTTTTTATCCTGAATTTCAATTTCTTTTTCAGTTATTATTTCTGCTAAACCTACAGTTTGATCTTCTAATTCTATTTCCTCCTTAATTAGAGAGGTACTATTTTTAGTTTCTCTATCAACATTCCCAATTTCAATTTCAGATTTTAGCTTAAAGCCATTATACTCAGGATCATCAATATCCTTTAATAATAATGAATATTCTCCATTTACCATGATATCTGAAGAATCATTCTCATTGAGTTTAATTATGCTTGTTATATCATAATAAGCACTATTAAATGTGTAATACTTGGAAAAACCTGTAAGAATGGATTTGATATTTTTATATTCCGTTACTTTTTCATCTCTTTGGATTTTTGAATCAATAATGCTTTTTCCATCTTTTGTATGTCTTCTCCTCTGCATTAAAATTTTTGCTCTTTTAAATCGATCTAATTTTTTTTTTAACGCTATTTCATTAATTTTAATATAATATATCTCTATTATAATTTCTCCAATTGCTTCAATTATTTGCTTTTTAGAACTATAAGGATTAATTTGTTCAATTTCTGATATGATATCATTAAAATTAAAAGATTTTTTAATTAATTCAGTCATTTTTTTTATCCTCTAATTTTGAAGATATCAAATCAGATACGATTCCATTTAGATCTTCTTTAACTTTTTTTGGAACGGTGACTTGCCTCTCTAAAACTGTTGTTTTAGGTATTTCTAACATTCTTATAAACATATATCTCCATTCTTCACAAATTTCAAAAATTAAATCAATACTACTTTCTATATATGGTTGATCTTCAAAAATTTTTTTCAAATTATTTATAACTTTTTCTTTCAAATTATTATATGATTGGAGCCATCTCTCTTTCTTTGTTTCAGCATCTAAAAAGAATCTATAATATTCATACATTCTACCAAATGAGTTTAAAAGTATTTTCAGCATTAATTGTTCAGCGGTACAACCATGACTTTTTATTACTCTATTGATTTCATTAAGAACTCCAAATACTAAAACGTCTAAATTAATTGGAATATCGTTATAATTAAGCTCCTTGATATAAAACTCTAAGCAAAATTTTATAGCAACCATTGAAAATGAAGTATTTTCTTCATATTCCTCTAAATCAGATTTGATTAATTCTCGAAATTCTTGATAATATTCATAATAATCTTCAATTAATTGTTTTGAGTTAAATCCAGTTTTTTCTAATGAATAGTTTGTTAATATTTTTTTTAGCTTTCTGATCCCTTTTTTTAATTTATCATCATCCTTATAAAACCTAAATTCATATGTAATTTCTTTTAATATTGCTCCTAATAAAGCATAAGATTTCGATCTCAAGATAACTGCATTCGTTATCATTCGATTACTTAAAATATTACAAAATCCATAATCCGATTCATCCAATCCATTCATATATCCTTTTAAATCTTCTTTTAAGACATCTAGAAATTGTTCTTGAAAATCTTCCGACATATCTACCATTTTAAATAAACAATATTTTTATAAAAATGTAGTTATTTATATATTTGATTTAAATTACAAAAATCTTCACATATATCATTATTGTTTTCAAGGGAGTTTTCTCCAATTATATGGCTTTTAAAGTTAATTATTTGTATAGTAAGATGATCATTTTTATATTCCTCAGGAAAATTTTCCTTAGAATAATATGTTCCCAATGCAAAGAGACCCTTAAAAAATCTATTACTCATAAGAGATTTATAGGTAAAACGTAAATCTTGATCTATCAAGGTTTTTTCAAATCTATTTATCTCAATTTCTCCCAAAGTTTTAACCTTAAACAAAATTTAAAAAAACCAAGTAAATCATATTATTAGAGAAATCATGACATCTATAACGATTTATGATGGAGCAGATACTATTGGCGGAAACAAAATATATGTGGAAGAAAATGGAAAAGGTGTTTTTCTCGATTTTGGAATGAATTTTAAGAAATACCATTACTTTTTTCAAGAATTTTTAAAAGAACGCTCTTCTAGAGGGCTCTATGATTTAATCCAATTAGATCTTATTCCAAAATTAAATATTTATCGAGAAGATTTAATCCCGCCCGATCTTGACCTTTCGAGTTATCCAAAATTAAATATTGAAGCAGCATTAGTAAGCCATCCCCACATGGACCATTTCGGCAATATCGGTTTACTAAAAACGGACATTCCTATCATTGCTTCACCCATGAGTTTCGCATTAATTAAAGGAATGGCTGACTCATCAAACCTTACATTAAACTTGGAAGTTGCTTATTACTCCAAAAAAACTCAAGGAACATCCGACAAAATCATAAAAACTATTAAGGGCGCATATAAAACGAGAAACATGGTTTGCACAGAAAGTTATCCTGATACTTTAGAATATTTCTTAACTACAAACATTAAAAATGCTCCAGACAAAAACACGGGAGAATTAAAACCACTGGAATGTGGTGATTTATATGATTTAAGCGCTAACCCCACTCAATTCGATATAACTTCCTATGAGGTAGATCACTCTATCTACGGATCTACTGGATACATTTTATCTGGTGATACCACAATAGCCTACACCGGCGATTTTCGATTACACGGAAAAAATGCCGATAAAAGTGAAAGATTTATAAAAAAAGCCAAGAACGCTTCTATTTTGATAATTGAAGGAACCAGAACTTCAAGAGAAGATATTGATCAATCGGAAGAAGAGGTTTATGATAACTGTCTTAACGTTATTCAAGAAGCAAAAGGTGTCGTTGTTGCAGACTTTTCAGCGAGAAACTTCGAACGCCTTGAATTGTTTGAAAAAATCGCAAAAATGTCTAATAGGGAAGTAGTCCTCCCCGCTAAGCAAGTATACCTACTAAAAGCCCTTGAACAAGTTGATGGGATTGATAGAACAAGCAAAATTCTCGTTTTTGATGAATACAAAGCTCGCAAGAATAAATGGGAAGAAAATTTTCTAAAAAACGAGGTTAATTATATTGACCCCAAGAATATAGCAAATTCTCCGGAAAACTATATCCTCTGCTTCTCGCTCTACGACATTAAACATTTGTTAGATATCAAACCTCAAAACGGGACTTATATCTACTCCTCAAGTGAAGCCTTCGAAGAAGAGTCCGAGTTTGACTTTATCAAGCTGAATAATTGGCTTAAGCATTTTGGCTTCGAGGTTCATGGGTTCGAAATTATTGAAAAACTTGGCCAGCAAAAACCCGAATTTATTAAAGGATTTCACGCATCAGGCCACGCATCGAAAGGCGATTTAATTCACGTAATTGAAATGATTAACCCTGATTACCTTATTCCAGTTCACACTGAAAATCCTAAATGGTTTAACGAGAATTTTGATAATACCATTTCATTAAAAAATTATAAAAAATTTAAAATATAGCTAAATTACTATAGGGGGGATATAAGAAATGAAAATTCCAAATAAACACAATATTGAGGCAGCTAAGGAATTAAAAGAAAAAATGTTTAGTTGGAATAAATTATATGATTTAATATTAAGAGAATTTAATATTTATCTAGAAAATAAAAATCTCTCTAATGTTCGATATAAAATCGACTTAGTTGATAAACTATATAATTGTAACTTGAAGTTAGACAAAAGAAGAGTAACTATTGAGATAGTAAATTTAAACATCGATGAGAAGTTTGATAAAGAAGATACTGTTTCTGTAGTTCAAAAAATAGCGAATATAAAATTCCCCGATTATGGCCGATCTGTTGGATATGTATTTTCAAGTAAATTTTGCCATTTTCATTATCCTTCAAAATTTCCTATATATGATCAATATGCTAGAAGGGCGTTAAGTAAGTTATGTGGAAAGAATTTATCTCATTATGAAAATAATTACAAACAATTTAAAATGGATATGGATATATTAATTTCAAAATTGAGCTGGCATTCTTCCTATAAAAAAATGGATGAATTTCTTTGGCTTTATGGACAATGGTTGTTATGGAAAAAAATGGATAAAACATCAAGAGAATCAAACTTTTCAAAAGAATTCCATAGTTTCATAACATCTCATAAAGATCTATTTATTAAGTTAGATCCTTGATCTATAATAAAAATCATTCTAATTCAAATCTTTGGGTAAATGATTCAAAAACCTTTTGAAACTTGAGTACATTATTTGTAGCAAATTTGTGTAATTCTTTAAGTTTCTCTTCCGATTCGTCAATAGAACCCTCTATATTTAATGAGATTCTACATGCTCTTCGATTTGATAGATTATCCCATTCAAGTATTCCCCCCAAATTCTCTTCAATTTCATCTTTTGAATTGAATAATTCTGTAAATAGACCATCATTATCTTCTTTATTCCCTGTATCTATATATATCTCCACTCTGGAAATATTACCGCGTCCAAAACTTACGCTGATATGAACCCCACTTATTATATTTTTTCCGATATTAATATGAATATAATTTCAAGGAATAATTTTATATACTTGAATATTAGGATTTGTTTGGTTAATTTTTTCTTTTAGATTTTCAAAAAAACTCAAATATCCCTTTTGTCTATCAGATAACTCTCCAGATTCATATAAGCTCATCTTATATGAAGGTGGTTTAACAGCTATATTAAATCAGGGAGCAGGTTTTGAATTATCAATTTGAATTACTTTTAATTGAACAGCAAAAAACAGCATTTCTTTTGGAGAGATAGTGTTTAACCAATTAATAGCATTAATATGCGCCTTATGAAACTGATTTGCAATCCAAATTATAATACCTGCTTCTTTATGTGCTGAATATGTTATTAATTTACCTAAATGGGCATGATCTGATGTATTATATTGATTTTCAATTACAACAGGCATTTGTGAATAGGATTCGATTCCCGATAAATCAAGGCGGAAATTTTCAATACCCTCTTCTCTTTTTTCAATCTCAATTTGTAGATTCAATAACTCATTTATTTTATAAATATTTCTCTCAATCCATGGAGAAAAATCATATTGTTCATGGGGCTATATTTTCCTCATATTTATCTCTTTAATATTACCTAACTCCTTCATAATTTTCTCAAGTGAGTTTTTAAATTTTAAAATACATTTATTTAAGAAAACATAATTTTGATAGTTTATTTAAAATACTAAAAAGATTCCTTAAATTTAATGGAGATATATGTTTAAATTAATTTGATTTATTAATAAACTATAAAATAATTTGAATTTCATAATTCTTAAAATTCTTATTTTAGAACAATTATTTAAATTTTTGCTACTTTTCCATTTGGCTACTTACAAAATCCAGTGATGGGGAATAAATCATTAATAGATTTTAATAGGATTGCAATTAATTTAAAAAAAATAAATTGTGAATTCAGTCCAAAGCAAAAAGGAAATGTAGAAAAGAAGGAGAAATGTTTAAGAAATGGATATTAAGATCGAGAATTTTACCTGTTTACTGCACATAGGCTATAAAAAAGAATGATGTAATGACGATGGCAGGTTTAAATAATTCCTTTTTGAATGAGAAGATTTATAATTTGAAACAGAAATTGACCCAAAAAAATGCTATTCCAAGGAGAATTCCGAATATTGTAGCCCATAGCGCAAGTTTTTGTATTTTGCGCCTAATATTGTCGCTTGAGTATTCGTGAAATGTTGTCATCAATTTACTCGCAAAATCCTCTAGTCTATTCTCCAAACCTCCATATATTTGTTTGTTCGATTCTACTATCTTCTTGTTCTTATCTCGAGTTTGACGATACAGACCTTCGTGAAAGATAATGTTGACTAGAGTTTCAAAAAACCAATCACTCATGTCCATAGCGATTATCTTTGCTCCACTTATTCGCATTTGAACTTTTTTCCCGTCTGGATCATCCAACTTTGTATAGAAGCATGTCGTGGGTAAAGAAAAGGGTCTTTTCCTTTCGAAGTTCCAGAAATTTTCTTTCCTATTTAGTTCGAAAATAGGATAAATAAATATAATTGGCGCTTTAGCATCTTTATCAATCTTTTTAATAATTTCAATAATCTCTTCTTGGCAGAACTGTTCTATTTTAGTTTCAAGATTTATTCTTTTTTCTCTGACCTCCATAAGTGTGTTGGGCGTTCCTTTTAATCTAAACTTGAAGATTAATCTAGAGTGATAGAATCCTAGTTCCGATTCGGATATTATTTCTTTAAAAATTTCGTCATTTTCCCATTGTAATTGTATTTTTGTCCAGTTATCATTTAATGACTGGTAGTTTTCGCGTGACTTGTCTAAATTCTTTACATCTTCATTAAAAATGTTTAATTCTTCATTTGTTAATACTTTCTGCCAATGAATCAAACAAAGATAATATACATAATTGACCCTATTTTTTCCCAATTATTTCAACTCCTGAACTAGTTCCAATCCTATCGGCTCCTGCCTCAATTAGCTTTATAGCCTCATGATATGTTCTTATCCCACCAGAAGCTTTTACACCAAGATTTGGACCTATAATGTTTTTTAGAAGCTCAACATCATGAACCGTTGCCCCTGAAGCATTGAATCCTGTAGAAGTTTTCACGAAATCCGCTCCAGCGTCTTTAACGAGTTTACAAGCCAACACTTTCTCATCTTCTGTTAATAACCCAGTCTCTATAATCACTTTTACAATAGTATCTTTTTGGCGAGCTCTGGCGCGTTCTACCACTTTAAGTATATCTCTCTTTACTAATATGTAGTCATGCGATTTTAAAGCACCAATATTGATGACCATATCTATTTCACTTGCTCCATCGTTGACTGCTCTTTCAGCTTCTAACGCTTTTACATCTGGTGTGTTGGCACCTAAAGGAAATCCTATTACACTACATACCTTCACATCAGTTCCTCTTAGAACATCAGTTGCTAATGATATGTAAGTTGGGTTAACGCAAACAGCCCAAAAGCCGTATTTCTTAGCTTCTTCGCAGAGCTGTATTATGGCGCCTTTTGTTATATCTGGTTTTAGTAATGTATGGTCAATTAACTTAGCTAATTGTTCTTTCGTGATCATTTGGGCTCTCTCAATTCTTGTTTTTTTTCATATACTTATAATTAAATGTTATTTATATTTATAGACATATTAACCTTTAAATTCTATTAACTCAATAAGATATTTTAAATCCTATTAACCTTGTCAGACGATAAACAACTTATTAGAGAGTTTTCACAAGAAGTATATGAATCGATCCAGACCATGTCATCCCCGTTCATACTGAAAATCCTAATTGGTTTAAAGAACATTTTGATAATACGCTTCTATTAAAAAATGGGAAAAAAATGACTTCAAAATGTTAAGTTTCTATTGTTTTTACTATTATTATGTACTGAAATGGAAATTATTTTTTATATCAATTTTATTGAACAACTTGATATCAAAACCGAAGTTTAATATTGTCAAAAACAAATTTTTATTAATAAAAACTGAAAGCTTTAGAATATGGCATTTTATTTCACCGATGATAAAAATTTTATAATAAATTCTATAAAAAATGCAGAGAAATTTATAAAAATCATTGCATTTCAATTTACAAGTGAAGAATTTGTTAAATATATGATCGAAAAATCAAAATCGGGAATTGAAATTGAACTTATTACCTTACCAGAGGATTCTTATTCCAAAGAAGAAGAACGAAATAAAATATCTGATTATTATAAATCTTTAAAGGATAACGGTGTCAAAATTTATCTTTGTGACTGGGAAGTTGGAGACCCTTCTTTAACCAGTACCTCAATGAGTGGTGATTTAAAAGAAGGTGGGGGAGATAAGTGGTATTCTCTACATGGAAAGCTAATAATTACTGAGAATAATGCAACAATAATGTCCTTAAATTTTACAGATCAAAAATTATTAGAGGTTTACTTAAGTTATAATGAAAAAGAAATAATAAATCAACTTTTAAAAAAATATCAGAAATGTAAAAATTTATTTACAGACAAGACATCTCTTCAAGATATTAATGGAAATTTAATCAATATATTAGATCAAGATAATCGAAATTATATCTTAGGTGAATATAAAAAATCAAAACGAAAATTGATTAAACAGTATTCCCCAAATATAACTCCGGAGATTGCAATAAGCTCGGGATTATTCATCTCTCCTTTTGAAGGACGATTACGTAAATTATTGTATGATTTAATAGATAGCTCAAATGATTTTTTATATATCGCTTCTGAAAGATTGTTTGACTCAAATTTTGTTAAATTTATTGGAAATAAGATAATAAATTCAAATAATTTAGATGTGAAAGTATTAACATCACCTCCTGGAGTAGTTCGTCAAAACATAGAGAAAGCGACTAATCAATTTAGACAAATTGAAGTTTTTGGTGGGAAGATTAAAGCAATTGAGAATTTACATGCAAAATTTTGGCTGAATGAAAAGTATTTGATTGTAACTTCTGCAAATTTAGCTAAAATGAATTTAGGTTTTAAAAAGAAAGGAAATTACTGGAGAGCAAATACAGAATTTTTTTATATTGAAGATAATCCTAAAATCATCGAATTAGCAAAAAAAGAATTTGAAAATCGATTCAAAATTGGAGATGATATAAATAGTGTTTTAGGAACATCTACTAAAGCTCAAACCAAAGCAAAAGAATATTTCGATTTGTTTGATTATTCCAGTAGAAAAGAAGCAAAGATTATTTTAGGGAAATTCCGATTAAAATTAACAATTGATACTGAAAGAAATTTAATAAAAATAGCAAGGTTTGCTTCAATTCTTGCGAAAAATGAAGGTACCAAATTTATTGAAAAGAAACATGTCATTATGGGCGGTATATTATTATATCTACAAAAGAGAGAATCCACATTAAAAGAATTAAATGATATTTTGTCAGGAATCTGTTCAAAATCTGAAATCGAATCAAATGTTCAAGAATTAATTAATAAAAAGATTATTGAATCAGAAAAAGAAACTTACAAAATAAATATTGAATACTTATTAGGAAAAAAGAATGATGATTATTTATAAATTCATTAATTTACTGCTCATGATTTGCTTTTATATTTGTTTTATATATTTTTCTTTTAAAAAGGTTTAATTTATCTGAGTGTTAATAATAAATTTTAATGATTACCAAAAAAATAAACCAATATATTGAAACGTTAAAGAATGGTAGAAATAATTGATCCATAAGGTCATTCAAGGAGATTGCGAGGTAATATTAGATAACTTAAAAGACTTTAAATTTTTTAGAGGTATTCATTTAACTTTTTTGGACCCTCCCTTTAACCAAGGCAAAGAATATAATCACCATGATGACCAAATGCGAGAGGAAGATTATTGGAATTGGCTAAAACGAGTCATAAAAAAGATTTTTACCCTTACAGTTGATGGTGGAGCAATTTATTTCATGCAAAGAGAAAAAAATAGTGAATATGTTCTACAAACATTGAGAGAAACTGGCTGGACATTCCAAAATTTAATCATATGGAATAAATTAACTTCAGCAATTCCGTCCAAAATTAGATACGGTAAACGATATCAAATTATTGCATTTCATACCAAAGGAACAAAACCTTTAACCTTTAATAATTTGAGATATGAACCACCCTTATTAGCAACCCATGAATATGAACGAGAAACGGGAATGTATATAACAGATATTTGGGAAGATATACGGGAGCTAACATCGGGATATCTAGCAGGTGGTGAAGCTATAAGAGTGAAAAATAATAAATATTTTACTAAAGAAGGAGAAAGATTTCATAAACAACAATCGCCCATTGAGCTATTAACTAGAATAATTTTATCATCCTCTAAACCTGGAAATTTTATCTTAGATCCTTTCGCAGGAACCGGAGTCACTGCAATTGTAGCAAAACAACTCAATAGAAATTCAATATTGGTAGAACTTGATCCCCTAAATGTAAAAATTATAAATAAAAGACTCGAGTTAATGCGAAAAGACGATAATATTGACAAATTTTATAGCGATTATATTTATTCCGAAAATATAGACACAATTTGGAATGATGAAATCAGTTCTATCAATTCAGAAAAACAGAATTATTTCTTTAAAGATATTCCTAAAAATAAAATAAACAATGTTTTATTAATGAAAGAGACAATTAAGTCTATTTTAATCAATGAGTTAAATATTTCTGAAGAAAAAGTAAAATTAGATTACCGATTGAAAGATTTTAATGATAAAATTCATAGATTTGAATTAGCAATTTTATTAAATAAAAAAAGCAAAATCATTTTTAGATTAATTTACGCAAAAAGTGTAGATCAAGCAAAATTCTGGGCAAATAGAATCAATTTTGAAAATGAAATTGTAAAAAATAAAGCGCCTGAATCCTTTTATTATGCGATAATTAGCGGAATTGCTTTCAAAAATATTATAAAAGATATGAAAACTGAAATAAATGCGGATATTCTTGTTTCCTTTCCAGGCTGGGAACCAATATTTAACTGCCCTAGCTTTATGGAAAAAATGAATTCTTTAGATATTTTAGATAAAATTAAAATTAAAGGGGAAATTAAATCCCTGTATGATTTTGTCTAAATTTAACTATATCTTTTAATACTATTTGGAAAATTAAAACCCTCCACTTATTATAAAATTGCAATTTATTCAAATTTCGTGCAATTTTTAATAGTAGAATCAAATAAATCAAAAAAATTGAGTATTTTTTATTCACTCTTTAGTAGGTGTTAGAAAATAATTAGTTGTGATATTGTTTGCGGAGATTGCTTTACCGAAATTGATAACTTGCGTGAAAAGATCCTTAAACTTGGGAAAATTCAATTAACTTTTTTTGACCCACCCTTTAACCAAAATAAAAATTATTCATTTTACAATGATAATTTACCTGCCTCTAAATATTGGAAGTGGATTTATTCTCTATTAGTCAAGATTTATAATCTAACCAAAGAAGGTGGCTCCATTTATTTCATGCAAAGAGAAAAAAATGCTGAATTTGTGCTTAAAACCCTCAGAAAGGTGGGATGGACGTTTCAAAACCTAATTATTTGGAAAAAAATGACTTCAGCAGTTCCAAATAAATATCGATTTGGCAAACAATACCAAATTATCGCATTTGCTACAAAAGGTGATAAGCCAAATATTTTTAACCGTTTAAAAATTGACCCTCCACTTCCCCCAAATTACAAAATTAAAAGGGAAAACGGTATTTATCTGACCGACATTTGGAATGATATTAGAGAATTAACCTCCGGGTATTTAACAGGTGAGGAGGCATTACGTGATGAAATAACTAATTCGCGCTTACACAAACAACAATCTCCAATTAAATTATTACTAAGAATTATATTAAGCTCAAGTATGCCGGATAACCTAATTTTTGACCCTTTCGCCGGAACCGGTACTACTGCAGTTGTGGCAAACCAACTTCTAAGAAATACAATCTCTATTGAAATTGACTCAAAAAATGTCAAAATAATAAAAAGTCGGATTAATAAAATCCGGAAAGAAGATGATATCTCTCAATTTTATGAATATTATAAATTTACAGAAAATTTGAATGAAATCTTACCCTATAATAAAATTTTTGCTAAAAATTCGCAAAGAAATAATTTATCAAAATGGATTTTATTCTAGAGAAATCAATTAAAAAAAATCCTTTCTTTCACATTTTCTATTTTTCAATAGTTTCTTCAAGTTTTTTACTAAAAATTACTGGTGTCCACTTTTATTAATTAAATCCTCCAATAACTTCTTTTTCTCTGGACTCATGGGATACACGACGCCTTCATATAAAAATATGCCCTGTAAGTTTCGGCTGCGAGTTATGATGTTTTTCAATTTTTCATAGTCCGCCTTGATGTTATACTTCCTAAAACCCTTGAAAATGTTGCTATTATCTATAAAAATTATGATTCGTTCCATTTCAAAAACTTTTTTTTTTCCTCAAAATGTACTTAACAAACTTAACTGTTTAATTTTATAAAAAATATAAGAATTAGCCTTCTTTTCACAATCTTCTCTACTTATTTTATTTAAATTACCTAAATACCATGTCGGAGGAAAGAATCCCCATATACAAAAACCCGATAAATTGTGTAATAAATGATTAGATGCTGAAGGATTTAATAAATAAAATAGGATAGAATAAATATAAAATAAAAATTTTTTTTGTAAAGGAAATAAATTTAATAATTATTTTCAATGAAGATATATTATGGAAAAAATCAAAGTAGAAAACAATATTTGGATGGTACGAGCTGGAAAGCGTGGGCGTTTATGTTCTGAATTTTTAGAAAAGAAAATTGTTGCCATCTCATATGGAAATATTGGAGATTTATCAACAATATCTAATCTTGATGACCTAAAAAATGTAATAAAAAAAGCGCATCCAAACGAAAAAGATCAAACTATTAATTCATGGGCTGGTCAAATTTATCATTTCCTGTTTGATTTTAAGGAGGATCGAGATTATGTATTAACTTACGATTCCGAAAGCAGAGAATACCATATTGGAAGTATAATTGGAGATTATGAATATAATAAAGATTTGATTGAGTTTGAACACATCAGAAAAATAAATTGGTTGGGCAAAGTTTCAAGAGATAATTTATCATCATCAACCAGGTACTCTCTGGGATCTGGATTAACAATTTTTAATTTAAATGAAGATGTTAAAAAAGAAATAATTACTTTATTGTATGGTGATGTATCTACATCCGAACCCCCTGAAGAATTAGAAGGGGATATAGAAAAAAGCATAGAAGAAGCATATGAAGCAATAAAAGATAAGATAATAACTCTTGATTGGGAACAAATGCAAGATCTGGTTGCTGGTTTACTGAGGGCAATGGGATATAAGACATCTGTCTCAGAACGAGGTCCGGATAAGGGAGTGGATATTACCGCACACCCAGATGAATTTGGAATCAAAGATCCTAAAATTAAAGTACAAGTAAAACATAGAAAAGATAAATCTGGTTCTCAATTAATTCAACAATTAAGAGGAGCATTAAAGAAAGGAGAAAAAGGAATATTTGTATCAACAGGAGGTTTTACTAAAAATGCATGGAATGAAGCTGAAAGTTCTTCGACAATTATTAAATTGATTAACTTAGATTATCTTGTGGATTTAATTATCAAATATTATGAAGATTTTGATGATGAAACTAAAGATATATTACCATTAAAAAGAATATATTTACCAGCATGAAATAAAGTCTTGTACTATAGTAAATGATTTCTCTCCTTCTTATTTATCATCCTACTATTAAAGAAATACTACTTTTCCATAACTTTACCCATGCTCCAAAATAAAAAATCTAATATTTTAACTTTACTTAATTCTGTAATATCCCTCTTTACTGAAAATTCTTCAATAATCTTATCTAGACATTTATTTTTAAGAATATATCGATAACAGTCCCAAATCTCCTTGTATGTTTCCCAAAAGATTTCACATCTTTTTTCTTCTTTATCTCCCGAAGGATCCCTCAATTTTAAAGCAATTCTTATGTATTTATCATAAATTGGAAATTCTGGGTTTATAGTATGGATAATTTTAGATATAAATGAATAATGATACTTTCCTGTAGCTTTTTTTGATTCTTCTAAAAGATTTTCAAGTACACTTCTCAAACCATCAACATTTTTCAGTTTCTTTATTGTTTCTTGTAAATCTTTATTAGAAAATTTAGAAAAATAGAATTTAAAAAATTTTTTCCCTAAATAATGTCCAAGATTATAATATAATTTAAATAAATTTTGGAATAGCACTTTATCCTTTATATTGCCTTCTGATTTATTAAATTCTGTTTGTATAAAACGATAAAAATCAATTTGTTCTTGTTTTATTTCCTCAAAAATTGCTTTATGTTTAGTCTCCATTGAAGAGAGTATATTCTTTATTTTGTCGTTCATTTTTGTCAATAATTTCTAAATTTGCTTCTTCTTTAATAGTATTAATAATAAAGACCATTCAGGAACTTTTATTATTACTTTCAGTATTATTTAAGGTGTTGCTAATATCATATAAGATATTAACATAATAACGAGAGAAACGATAAAAGGTAAATAAAAACAAAATTCCGAAACGGAAACCATAATTCTTGGAACTTTTTGCTCAATTGATTTAAAATTTTTAATATTCATATCGAAAATCTTCATTTTAGTCCTTTTAATGTTATCATTATAATCTTCTACTTTTTTATTATATAATCTTCGAAATAATCTTTCCTGTTTTAAATAATACGAATCTAAATACCAAAATAAGGTCATAACTATCAATAAAGCAATAAAAATCAGTATATTTATAAAAGAAAAGGTTACAACTAATATAGCAGCAAAAATTGTAGCAGACCAAGCTTTTATTTGAAAAGAATTTTGTGCCAATCTGGTTATTACTCTCTGAATCATATTGAAATATTCAGCTACCGTTTTCTCACTAAAATTATCTTCCGTCATCAAAATAAAATATATTAGTATAAACTTAATAAATTTTTTATATAATTTTAGTAAAAATTAAACTGGTGGTTAAAATTCAGATATTCATTAGTCATAAATATGAAGATAATAAATATTATAATGGTATGGCAGGTCTATTAACAAATCCAAATAATATATGTATGCATTCTGTGATAAGAGAAAGAGATGATTTAAGAGATAAAGGAGAAAATGTTGTTAAAACTCATTTAAAGAAAAAAATTAGAAATTGCTACGCTGTAATTTGTTTAATTGGACAAGATACTCACAGCAGTAAATGGGTTCAATGGGAATTAGAAGTTGCAACTTCACTCAAAAAGAAGATTATTCCCGTTAGAATTAAAGATACTACTGGGAATGCCCCTAAAATAATTCGTGAAAGAAAAATCAGTACTCTACCATGGAGCGTAAAAAAAATTAATAAAATCCTTAAAATTAAATGAATTTATATTATATTTAATCTTAAAAATAAAACTCCAAAATTGTTTAAATAAAGAACTAATTCTTAATTAAATAAGAAAACTGCCAAAAATGATTCCACTTTCTGTTAAAACTAAATATACTTCATTTCCCTTTTTTTTTTTATTTAGTAATCCATAATTGATTAAATCACGTAAAGCGTATGATAACTTTGTTCTAAATGAACTTACTTTTATATTATCCCTTTTTAAAGATGCTATAATATCTTTTAATTTACACTCATTTTGTTTTTCCAATAACTCTATAAAAATTGTTTTTTGAAATTCAGTAAATTTTTTTAAAGGAAGTGCAGGAATCAAGTTAATTTCAAATTCACCCTTGGTCCATCCTTTATCTTCAAATTCTTGCTTTTTATCCAATAACTTTTTAATAGTTTTCTCTGAATTTTTTAAATTTTCTTTATCGTTTAAAATATCTATGATATCTTGAAATAAATAATTAGAAGTTCTTACATAAAAAGGAACAATAAGTTCTGGGTATAATCCTGCAATGTAAATAGCAGCAATTGCAAAAACTTTTGATGATGTACTGATATTTATATAAATTTTTACTATACTTTTTAGAATTTCTTCTTTAACAATTTTTTTAAGTAATTTGAGACAATCTTGAAAATCGGTTATATTTACATCTTTTAAATAAAGATCATCCATAATTTTCTCAAAATAGTTTTCTAGCTCTTCTGCAAAAGTTCTTACAGTATCGGCAAGTCTTTTTTCAGAGCCTATTTTTTTTACACTACGAATTAAATATAAATTAGTTACTCCAAATTTTTTAAAACCAGCCAAAACTCTATCTTTTTCTAACCCTACTGGAGAAATCATAACAATTCTTTCAAAATTTTGCATATAAATCCCGATTCTAAGATAATTTGTAAAAATTAAATAAAATATTAATCCTAAATATATAATTTTAATATAAAATATAGATAAAAAATTTTAATATTTATATTTAATTTTAAATTTAGAATAATTTATTTAATTTTATAATAAATTTACAAAAAAATTTATAAATGTATGTTGAATTCTATCTCCTAAGGAATAAGGGTTAATAATGAATAAGTTGAAGGAAAAGAATGACTGAATTTAATGAATGTATGTATTCGAAAATTTGTCGTTACTGTAATCCTATATATGCTGGGAAACCAATTATAGAAATTTATATGGGAGGTGCTAAAAATAGCCCTAATAGATCTATTATTGAAACCAATTATAAAAATAGAGTAGAGATTCATTTATTACCCGGTCAAAGTATTGAAAAAGGATGTTATAAAAGTCTTGATGAATTAAGAAAAAAAAGGATTATTAAAAAAAAATAATATTTGAACAGAAGATGTTCCAAAGATTGGATATTAATGAAAAGATAGAATGTAAGTTAAATCCACATATAATAGACATTATATTTTTCTTATAAAAACAATTGAGATAATTAAAATATTATTTGTGAGTGTGCATAAATTGACAGAAAAGAATGAAGTAAAACAAAAAACGAAAAATCCCCGTGTTTTTTTCAGCTATGCCTGGTCCAATGTTTGGCGGGCAAATCAGTTGAAAAACCAAACCAATTTGTCCCAAAATAAAAAAGCCAAATTTGTAAACAAATCTTTGAAGGAAAAAAGCAAAGCAACAAATGAACAATACATTAAACGCAAAATACGAGATGGAATTAATCGGGCTGGAACAGTTACCCTTGTGAATTCTCCAGGTTTTGAACAGGGAAAATACACTAAATATGAAATGGAGTATGCTATTAAACAGAAGAAAAAAATGATTGTTGTTAATACTCATAAAATGAAAGATAAAAATGGAAAATCTTGTATAAAAACCCCAAAACCGAAATTATGTAAAATTTATCATATACCAGCACGAACATATAAACCAAGGGAGACAAATCTTAAGAAATATATATTAGAAGCAAAAAAACCTTCAAAGAAAAAGAGAACAAGTCAGAGCACTAAAAAAAGATCAATAAAACCTCGTAAAATTAGAACAAAATCCAAAGTTAGGAAAAAATAAAACCGATTTAATTAGAATATTCCAACAAAAGTTCCGATTAAGTGAAAGGCTTTCGCGGGGAAAGATTTCTCTGGAAAACTACTTTTAATCCTGAACATAGCAATTACGACTAAACTTTTTTTGGTATGGAGCATTACTAAAAAAAGTAATTAATAACTATATCCTCAATGTAGAAAGAGCTTGGAAAGGAAAGCCAGTAAAGAGGAAAGGCATAATGTAAAACTAAATGCATAGAATAATTAAATAATCTTAATAATAGCAAATATTCGGAATAATATTTGTTTATATAATTCTTTCCTCATCCAGTTTGTAATATATGAGAAAAATTTTATTTTATATCATTTCAATTCTTTAATAAATTTATAGATTTGAGGAATTTCATGATTATTATGGTCCATTAATGCTGTAATCATAGTGATATCATCAAATTTTCCAAACTCACAACATCATTAATTCTATAAATTGGTATCTCAAGTATATCTCGTATTTGCCGCAAATAATCATGATTTTTCGAAGAAAAACTGTTAAGTCTTATAATTATTGAATGAATTTTTTAAGTTAAATAACTTTTAGCAAACTTTCTTGGAATAAATAATGAAAGAAATATATTATCAAAAGAAGTTCTTTCATTTTTTATAATTAATTTTAATTAGATTTTAATATAATTTTTTTATAAGAATATTTTAAATAATTCTTGAATAAAATAACCTTTTAATTCCAAAAGAGTGAAGAATTAATATCACTATTGATTTATTTAAAATGAAAATTTATTAAAAGAATCAAGCCAACTTGTATTTTTTTAATATTTTTAAAGCTTCCTTATAAGATTGAGGATTATATAAGTTAGATTTTAATTTAGCTACTTTATTTTCAATTGTTTCTTCATTTTTATTTGAATCAAAAAAGATCATATCATGTTTAATAAAAAGAATACTAGCATAATATTCTAATTTTTCAGCCTCATCAATTATAGGGGTAAAGAAAGGCTTGCTATATTCTAAAATATACCTATCTTTCTCATTGAGAGGAGATTCAATATTTTCTTCTAATTTTTTAAAACTTTCTACTTGGTAATAAATTTCAGTTAATTGAGGTGAGTAGGGTCCATGTTTATGCCACGTATATGAAATATTAAAATCTAATCCAAATTTTTTTAAAAGATAAAATATCTTTTGAAATCGTTTTCTGTCGATGAATGATGAAATAGAGGGGTCAATTTTAAGGTTCTCGCAAATAAGAATAAATCGAGTGATTTTGTCTTTAATCTTTATTTCATTTAACATAGACAATATAATATTACACTTTTTATCTATATAAATTATTTGTGAGTGATGATTTTTTCTATTATATCACGAATAATTATATTAATAGTTTAATATTTTAAATATAATAATTTAAAAAAAAATCCAGTTCTTAAAATTAAATTTTTTTTTAAAAGGAAAAATGGATAGAATAAATGATCCTATTTATGGTTTAATTAGAATAAACCCAATTGAATCAAAGATTATTAATTGTTCAATTTTTCAACGTCTTAGAGACATAAAGCAATTGGGTTTATCTTATTATGTATATCCTACCGCTACACACAATAGATTTAGTCATTCCATCGGAGTTATGCATCTTGCAGATAAAATATTTACATTGCTTCGAAGAAAATATCCGGGAGAATATATTGATTATTTAGATGATAAAGCTCTAAAAAATTTAAGAATGGCAGCATTATTACACGATATTGGCCATTTTCCTTTTTCACATGCCTTAGAATTTTCCAAAGATAATAATTTACCAGAAAATCTACCATTTTTTGTCAATAAAGGGCATGAAAGTCTTTCTAAATATTTAATTGAAAATTCTTATATTAAGAATATCTTGGAAGAGGATGATAATTATAATATTGAAATAATCTGTGGTTTAATAACAGGACAATCTACAGATAATTTAATTTTAAATAATCTTATCCACTGGGACCTAGATGCTGATAGACTAGATTATTTATTAAGGGATAGTTATTTTACTGGTGTATCTTTTGGAGTAATTGATTACAATTATTTAATTGAAAATTTTGAAATCATACCAGAAGAAGACCCATATATAGGTATAAATGATAAGGCAGGAAGATCAATTGAAAATGTATTATATGCTCGTTATTCATTAAATGATAGAATTTATCTTCATAAAATTATAAAATATTATGAATATCTATTAAAAAATTTAGTTATGAGTTTTTTTAATGAGATTATTCCTGATTTTTTAATGAGTGATGACGATTTTAAAAAAATAATATTAGACCAAGACTCTACTCAATTTTTACAATTTACAGATACATTTATTTTAAATAAACTTCATGAAAAATTTAAAAAATTGAAAAATACTTCTCATCTTACTAATAATTTAAAAAATTATAAATCAGACCTAAGTTCTTTATTATTTAGAAAAAACAATGATGAGATTTTCAGTTATCCATATATAACTAAAAAAAAAGAAATTGATATGTTAGGGAGATTTGTAGAAATAGAAAAAATTCTTAAAAATTTAGACCCTAATTTTAATTCTAAAGAATCAAAAATACGATTAAATCGACCACGTAATAAGATTACAACTTTTGAAAAAGAAAATTATTCCATCTGGAATATCAGTACATCGGATTTAGAAGCAATTAAGGAGAAAGAAAAAGGTACTATTATGGTAATTAAAAAATCACAAGAAAGATGTCCATTTTATTTATGGGAAGGTTCATTTTTCAATGAAATATATGAATTTAATAATTTTCGAACCGATATATACATAAGAAAAGAAAATCCTGAGTTAATTCAAACATTTAAAAGTGATGCTGAAGGGAATATTATAAATATTCTTAATGATTAAAAATTAATTTTCTAATAATTAAATATAAAAAAAAAATTTAGAAAATTAACAATAAATGAGAAACCTTATTATGTTTTGCATCACCCACACTCAACTGTAAAAATAAGATCTTGGTCTAATCCATTGAATAATTTGAGGAAAATGCTCTCATCAGTTAAAAAATATGTAAGTGTTGGAAAAATTTTCGGACTTTCGCCACAACCATAATTAACTCCAATAATGCAAGACTAAAAAAATTGGATAATTATATTATAAAATTCACATCTGAATACGCTAAACTTTATGAAAACATGAAAAATTCTAAACACAATTATTCTTTAGCAATAAAATCATTGAAATTTTATTGGTTCATTATGCTCGGCAATAATTACTTCTATTTCTGAGGTATGAAAAAATCTCTCAAAAAACTTAGCGTGTTCCGTATGAATTGGAATTAAATATCGAGGATTAACTTCATGTATAAAATTAATCAAATCATGTGGCGTCGCGTGTCCGGATGCATGAATACGATAAGCCGGGATTCCAAGTTTCTCTAATTCCTTACTTATAGTTTTCGTATTATCATAGAACTCCTCAACATAGGGATCAACACTTGAAGAAATAAACAAACCCTTGAGATTATGGTTAAGGTTATTCATTAGATCATCATAAAGATGAGTTATATATATAAAATAGTTTCCTTCCAAATCCTTCAGTTGATTATACTCAATAAATCTCTTTCCTTGCTGTTGTTTGTAAATAACCTGACGAATTTTCTCTTGCCATGGATATCTTGCGGGTCCTTTTTTCAGAATATAAATATGCTCATCTTCAATAATGTTGGGATCCATCATCGTTTCATAGATTGCATCCTTATTCAAAAGATAATAAAAATACGCATCCTTCTCCGTAATAATATATTTCCAGTCATACTTTTTCGCGATATGTGAGTATGTCCTGAACCGATCCCAATCTATTCGATCATATTTTACCAAAATAAAATCAAAAGGATTCTTCTGAAATAATTTTTCTAAATTTCTTTTTACACTCTCTTCCGATTCGACCATTCCCTTATGAACTTTCGTTCCTTCACATATCAGCACCTTTACTCCATTTGAAATTAGATTTTTCTCTTCCTGATTTAAATTAATTTTCGATAAGCATAAATTATTGGTTTTTATCTCTTGAAGAAATTCTTCCGTCATGTTCGATAAAGGTCCATGCATTCGAAAATCTCCCGTATATACAATCGAACCCGCCGAACTATATATAATAAATCCATACGCCGCAGGTATTGAATGATCCACATGAAACGGGACCACATTCAATCCTTTGATATTCAATACATCTCCCGTCCTAAATGTATGCCAATTCAATCCAACAAAATTGTTCTCAATTGAACGCTTTGTAGACTTGTAGAATGCCATAATAATTTTCTTAGTAACAACGCCCGTATAAATCGGAATTGTGCGATTCACAAACGATACTCCCAAGAAATGATCCTTATGCGGATGTGAAATGAAAATTGCATCTAAATTTGAAGGAAAACCCTCATCAACTAAATTCTTGGGTTGAGTTCCAATTTGCTTAGTATATAAATTCTCAATAGAAAGATGTTCTTCATTAGGAATTAGGCTAAGGTTCATTAACTCTTTAATTGATGAGGGATGCCGTCCCTCTCTATAATTCCCTTTAAATTTTTCAATATTTACGCCAAAATCTAAAAAAATCCTTACATCATATCCAATATCTTCTAAAAATACGATATTTCCCCCTACTTCATTTACTCCACCTAATAAGGTTATCCTAATCGTCTGATTGGATTTTCCCATAAATAATCAATTTTTAGATTTTCGATTTACAATAAAACTATAAGAAAACTTATTTTTAATTTCTCTTATCCCAATTTTTCCAATAATTTTAACCTTACACAAAATTTAAAAAAACCAAGTTAATCATATTATTAGAGAAATCATGACATCTATAACGATTTATGATGGGGCAAATACTATCGGTGGAAACAAAATTTATGTGGAAGAAAATGGAAAAGGTGTTTTTCTCGATTTTGGAATGAACTTCAAGAAATACCATTATTTCTTTCAAGAATTTTTAAAAGAACGCTCTTCTAGAGGGCTCTATGATTTAATTCAATTAGATCTTATTCCAAAATTAAATATTTATCGAGAAGATTTAATCCCACATGATCTTGACCTTTCAAGTTATCCAAAATTAAATATTGAAGCAGTATTAGTAAGCCATCCCCACATGGACCATTTCGGCAATATTGGTTTACTTAAAAAGGATATTCCTATCATTGCTTCACCCATGAGTTTTGCATTAATAAAAGGAATGGCTGACTCATCAAACCTTACATTAAACTTGGAAGTTGCTTTTTACTCCAAAAAAACCCAAGGAATATCTGACAAAATCATAAAATCTCTTAAAGGCGCATATAAAACCAGAACCCTCATTTGCACGGAAAGTTATCCTGATAGTTTGGAATATTTCTTAACTACAAACATTAAAAATGCTCCAGACAAAAAAACAGGAGAATTAAAACCACTGGAGTGTGGTGGTTTATGTGATTTAAGCGCTAACTCCACTCAATTCGATATAACTTGCTATGAAGTAGACCATTCCATCTACGGCTCTTCGGGATACATTTTATCTGGGGATACCACAATTGCCTACACAGGCGATTTTCGATTACACGGAAAAAATGCTGATAAAAGTGAAAGATTCATAAAAAAAGCCAAGAACGCTTCTATTTTGATAATTGAAGGAACCAGAACTTCAAGAGAAGATGTTGATCAATCGGAAGAAGAGGTTTATGATAACTGTCTTAACGTTATTCAAGAAGCAAAAGGAGTTGTTGTCGCAGACTTTTCAGCGAGAAACTTCGAACGCCTTGAATTGTTTGAAAAAATCGCAAAAATGTCTAATAGGGAAGTAGTCCTCCCCGCTAAGCAAGTATACTTACTAAAAGCCCTCGAACAAGTTGATGGGATTGATAGAACAAGCGAGATTCTCGTTTTTGATGAATATAAGTCCGGCAAGAAGTATTGGGAAGAAAATTTTCTAAAAAACCAGCTTAATTATATCGATCCTAAGAATATAGCAGATTCTCCTGAACACTATATCCTCTGCTTCTCGCTCTACGACATTAAACATCTGTTAGATATCAAACCCCAAAACGGGACTTATATCTACTCCTCGAGTGAAGCCTTCGAAGAAGAATCCGAGTTTGACTTTATCAGATTGAATAATTGGCTTAAACATTTTGGATTCGAGGTTCATGGATTCGAAATTATTGAAAAACTTGGCCAGCAAAAACCCGAATTTATTAAAGGATTTCACGCATCAGGGCACGCAGCGAAAAGCGACTTAATGAGAGCAATCGAAACAATCGATCCGGACTATATCATCCCCGTTCATACCGAAAATCCCAGCTGGTTTAAAGAACATTTTGATAATACGCTTCTAATAAAAAATGGAAAAAAAAATAACTTCTAATTATTAAGCTTCTATTTTTTTTACTGTTTTTACTTCAATTTTAAAAAAATTTAGTCTCTTTGGATATATTTTTTAATGAATTTATAGCAATATAAAAGAGAAATGATTTTATTTAATTTTCTAATTTTCTACATCTATGTCTAGTTCTCTGAGTTTTTCTTGAATTTTAAAGAAATAGATTCAAATGAAATCCAAGAAAAAATAGGAATTGCTAAAGGAGATAAACTAATTCTTGACTTTAAAGAGATTAATAATTACTAAATCCTAAACAAATAAAATTTCAGAGATACTAGAAAATCGAAGTAAGAAGCGAAAAAATACATAAAAAAATTCAGATTAAATTGAATCTCATATTTTTAATATCAGTTTATTCTCATCTTTTTCAATTAAATTATTATCACTTAACATATTTATTAAAAAATCAAAATCTGTATTTTTATCTAATTTGCTTATATTTTCTTTCAATTGATTATAAGTATCTTTTCCTTCACTCAAATAATAAATAATCATAGCCATTAGAAAATCATTTTTATTAACCATTTTTCGATTAAAGCGATCCATTAATTTTACAATAGTTTTTCCAATATCTAAAATAAATTTTCTTATCTGGATTTGTTCTTTAAGAATAAGGCTTGCAAAAATGCTTTTCATTTCACTTCTAGACCTGAGATTGAATGTTGAATTTATCATCTCTCTTACAAAATCTTCAAGTTTTTGGACTAATTTAACTTCTATCTCAAGACTTCGATTAAAAATTTTTTCAAATTGAATTTTTGCTTGCTTAATTAGTTTTAGTTCATTACAAACTATTAACGATTCAGTATTTTCTCTCCAGAATTGATTTGTCTTTTTAAAACCTAGATTTATTTTATTAAGATTTATTGAACTTATGACTACGTGTTTATCAGTTATAATAAGTTTTGCATGAATATCTGGTAAAATGGTTCTTATTTTTAAATCATGTGCTAAAAGGTCTCTAAACATATTTTGTACTCTATCAGTAAAATCCATACTTTTTCCACCACATAATATGCGAATATCAAGATCTCTTTGAGAATTTGCTTTTAAGAATTTTAGAAAATCTGGGTCTGTAAAGCTTTCAGTTGAGATATAGACATATTTAGAAGCTTGTAAAATTATCGATTTGTAAATATCCCTTCCTCTACAATCAAATGGAGTTAAATATAATTTATTTTCAATTTGAACATTTTCCGGACAAATTATTGACGGATAATGCAATACCCAATGATTTCTATAAACATCAGTCTGAATAGTTTGAGGTAATTCAAAAACATTAAAGATATTGGGTAAATTTGTTTCTAAAATTTTTTGGCGAATTTTTCCATCATATCCAGCATTTTCAGTAATAAAAAGATCTAAAAGAAAATCAAATTTTGCATTAAATTCTTCAATTTTATTCCCTTCTTCTTTAAAAATGATTACTACGTCAAGTTCGGGTTTTTTAGTAAAATTAGCTGACATAGCAATAGCACACTTATCAGTTACAACAAATTTTCCGTGAAATAAGTACCATTTACCCACTGCTGTCGATGTTCTCTCTGGATCACCTACATTCCATTTGCATAAATACAATTTTGCACCGTTACTTTCAAGGTTTTTAAATTCATTTTCAACTTCATTTCTTATATCATCGTGAATACTATCATAAGGTAAAGTAAAGATCTCGACCCTTATACCTTCATTCAATTTATCATTTAAAATTGTAAATAAATTATTGTCATGTATCTGGAAATTTGCTATGCGAATGAATGCTTCCGCTTGATGTAATTCATTTATTATTGTATTTATAACATTGGTGCTAAATTCAAAGATTTTCATTTTTACCTTTAGTTTTCTAAACATTATTTTAATTTAGTTAGGAAAGGGAAATTTTCGATCAGATAATTCTTCTATATCGTGAGTAGATGGTTGAATACCTCTTAATTTTATTGCTACTAGAAAGCCATATTTATTATTTATAGAAGAACGAGTCTTAATTCGTGCTCTTAAAATAGGTTTTCCATTTATTCTTGGTATATTTAAGTTAAGAATGTCTTCTCCCATATAATAGAAACCTCTAGTTCCTATTTGAATATAATGCACCGGTGGATTCTTCGAATTATAAAATTTTTCAATAAAGGTAATTTCAACCTCTTCTCTAATATCTGGAAAATTATTTAAATCTGTATGGCGATCGGAACTAATTAAAGAATGTTTCGTAAATTTAAGTGGTTTTTTTGTCCAGATTTTATTAATTTTTGAAAGAAAACCCGACTCTTTTGTTAGATATTCTCTAAAAGCAGGATTTTTTGTTCTCTCTGAAAAATAAAATTTTTTTTCAAGACTCCATCTTAATTCGATTTGAGCAAAATCAGCGCTTAGATCCCTTTTTATTTCCATTGGATAATTTTTTTTTTTATACCGAAAATAGCCATCAGGTGCATCGGAAGTACCTCCTGAAATAATTGATTTTTGTTGAAGATATTTATCTTTCAATAACTGATTAATTTTTACTTCGTATTTTATTCCTCTATTTGGTCCCTCTGCTATGGATTTCCTCGGCAAAATATCAACCTTCAAAAAAAAAATTTCAAATTTATAATTAAGCTATTTTGTTTGCTTTTGTTCTATTTAACCCTTTTTTTAAATTTATTCGATCTAATTAAAGAATTTAAATAAAGTATGATTTTACATAATGATAAAGTTTTATAATGTGTTTAGATTGAGTATTATCAAACACATTTTAAACACAAATGAGACAGAAATAATTAATAAAAAAGAAGTATAATATCACTATGATATTTTAATGCTTTTATCCATAGTTTTCTTTTAAATACTTTTATTTAATATTTGTTTGATAAATTAGAATATTAATAGTCAATTCTAATTATTTAATAAGAATAAGTTTTTTTGAATAAGTACAATTTTAATATGAATGTACATAATTTATACACAAAAAATACATAAAATAGATATAGACTATGGTAAAATCAAAGAGAGTTCAAGTTTCATTTACCGAAAGACAATGGAAAATGATTGAGACTTTAAGAGGAGAAATGGGTGATAATGATGCAAATATTGTTCGAAATATTGTCTTAGCGTGGTTAGCAGAAAAATCATTTGTTGCTGATACCACAAAATTGAAAATAAATAAAGAAACCCAAGAAAAATAAATTAGTTCAATTTAAAATTCAAAAATATGGTGAAATGTTTTGATACATGAAGTCATTCAAGGAGACTGCGAGGTTATTTTGGAAAAAATAAAAAATTTTAATTTTTTTAAAGAGCTTCATTTAACTTTTCTAGATCCTCCTTTTAATCAAGGTAAAGAATATAATCACCATAATGATAAAATGCAAGAAGAAGATTACTGGAATTGGTTAAAAAGAGTTATAAAAAAGATTTTTGACCTTACAGTTGATGGTGGAGCAATTTATTTCATGCAAAGAGAAAAAAATAGTGAATATGTTCTACAAACATTGAGAGAAACTGGCTGGACATTCCAAAATTTAATCATATGGAACAAATTAACTTCAGCAATTCCGTCCAAAATTAGATATGGTAAGCGATATCAAATTATTACATTTCATACTAAAGGAAAAAAACCTTTAACCTTTAATAATTTAAGATATGAACCACCATTATTAGCAACACATGAATATGAACGAGAAACGGGAATGTATATAACAGATATTTGGGAGGATATAAGGGAGCTAACTTCGGGATATCTAGCTGGTGGTGAAGCTATAAGAGTGAAAAATAACAAATATTTTACTAAAGAAGGAGAACGGTTTCATAAACAACAATCACCTATTGAATTATTAACTAGAATAATTCTATCATCCTCTAAGCCCGGTGATTTTATCTTAGATCCCTTCGCAGGAACTGGAGTTACAACAATAGTTGCAAAACAACTCAAAAGAAATTCAATATCAATAGAACTTGATCCAATAAATGTAAAAATTATAAATAAGCGACTTGAATTAATGCGAGATGATGATAAAATTGAGAAATTTTATAGCGATTACATTTACTCCGAAAATTTAGACACAATTTGGAATGATGATATCAGTTCTATCAATTCAGAAAAACAGAATTATTTCTTTAAAGATATTCCTAAAAATAAAATAAACAATGTTTTATTAATGAAAGAGACAATTAAATCCATTTTAATCAATGAGTTAAATATTTCTGAAGAAAAAATAAAATTAGATTACCGATTGAAAGATGTTAATGATAAAATTCATAGATTTGAATTAGCAATTTTATTAAATAAAAAAAGCAAAATCATTTTTAGATTAATTTACGCAAAAAGTGTAGATCAAGCAAAATTCTGGGCAAACAGAATCAATTTTGAAAATAATATTGTAAAAAGCAGGGCACCTGAATCCTTTTATTATGCGATAATTAGCGGAATTGCTTTCAAAAATATTATAAAAGATATGAAAACTGAAATAAATTCAGATATTCTTGTTTCATTTCCTGGTTGGGAACCGATATATAACTGTCCTAGTTTTATAGAAAAAATGAATTCTTTAGATATTTTAGATAAAATTAAAATTAAAGGGGAAATTAAAAAATCGCTCTATGATTTTGTCTAAATTTAACTATATCTTTTAATACTATTTAGAAAAATAAAACACTTCACTTATTTTAAAATTGCAATTTGTTCAAATTTCGTGCAATTTTTAATAGTAGAATCAAATAAATCAAAAAAATTGAATATTTTTTATTCACTCTTTAGTAGGTGTTAGAAAATAATTAGTTGTGATATTGTTTGCGGAGATTGCTTTACTGAAATTGATAACTTGCGTGAAAAGATCCTTAAACTTGGGAAAATTCAATTGACTTTTTTTGACCCACCTTTTAACCAAAATAAAAATTATTCATTTTGCAATGATAATTTACCTGCCTCTAAATATTGGAAGTGGATTTATTCTCTATTAGTCAAGATTTATAGTCTGACCAAAGAAGGTGGCTCTATTTATTTCATGCAAAGAGAAAAAAATGTTGAATTTGTGCTTAAAACCCTCAGAAAGGCGGGATGGACGTTTCAAAACTTAATAATTTGGAAAAAAATGACTTCAGCAGTTCCAAGTAAATATCGATTTGGCAAACAATATCAAATTATCGCATTTGCTACAAAAGGTGATAAATTAAATGTTTTTAATCGTTTAAAAATTGACCCTCCACTGCCCCCAAATTATAAAATTAAAAGGGAAAATGGTATTTATCTGACTGACATTTGGAATGATATTAGAGAATTAACCTCCGGGTATTTAACAGGTGAGGAGGCATTACGTGATGAAAAAACTAATACGCGCTTACACAAACAACAATCTCCAATTAAATTATTACTAAGAATTATATTAAGCTCAAGTATGCCAGAAAACCTAATTTTTGACCCTTTCGCTGGAACTGGCACTACTGCAGTTGTGGCAAAACAACTTCTAAGAAATACACTTTCTATTGAAATTGATTCAGAAAATGTGAAAATAATAAAAAATAGGATTAATCAAACCCGGAAAGAAGATGATCTCTCTCAATTTTATGAATACTATAAATTTACAGAAAATTTGAATGAAATTTTACCCCATAATAAAATTTGTGCTAAAAATTCGCAAACAAATAATTTATCAAAATGGATCTCATCCTAGAGTATAATTTTACTTCTTCTAATAATGATAATTTAAAACGAAACCAAACCAATTAACATCAGATCAGTCCCGAAAAAAATCGAAATGAATATTTTAAAAAAACTAATATAAAGAAATGAAATTTATAGAGTCAAAAAGTATACAGATAAAAATAATGAATAGTTTTTATCTAATATTAAAATCAATGAGATTTATGATAGATTATGAGATTAAAACCTAAAGAAATTTTTAATTTACTTGTAGAAACTTTAAAAAAAAATAATGCATATATCGAAAAGGGGAATGTTGAAGAATTTGATGCAGTTAAAAAAAGAATGAATGGAAAATATTTTAAAATAGAAGACCATATTAAAAGTCTTATTTACTCATTACTTAGCAGTCAGCGTAAATGGAAGAATATTGAAGAACATATTGAAGAAATTGATGAAATATTTTACCATTATGACTCTAAAAAATTAAAAAATACCGACCCTAATGAAAATGTGAAAAAAATTAAAAATATCAAATGTGGGAATATCTCTATTCAAAACCAGATGAATACTTTAAAGGATAACATTATAACCTTGGAAAGAATACATGAAAAAATTGAAAATGAATTTAAAGGCTTTAAAGGAACATTAGAAGACCAAAAAGAAGTTGAAGAGATCATAGAGCAATTATCAAATTCTAACAGTAAAGATAAATTAAAACAGATGAGTGAAGCATTGGTTATTCAATACTTAAAATATATAGGGATAAGGTGTATGAAGCCAGATACCCATATTCTTAGAATATGTGGAACTAATCGTTTAGGTATTTTACAAAGTATTAAAGATGAAAATACTAAGGATCCAAAAAAATTGATGAAAGCCCAAAGAGAATTCATTATGTTTTCAAATAAAATTGATGAAGATCCTGCATTTGTTAGCTATTTAGATAGTCTGTTTTGGAGACTTGGTGCTGAAGGATATGGAGAAATTTGTAAAGCAGATCCTGAATGTGATCATTGTAAATTGAGAGAATATTGTAAATATGGAAGATTAAATAAAATGAATAATCAAGAACTTCTAAAGCATTACTTAAATGATTTAATTAAAAAAGGTAAAAAAAAAGACATAATAAATCTAATTCTTAAATTACCGATAAATGAAATGAAATAAGGTTTGATTTTCAAAATTAATGGCTTCCTACACATAATTCATTTTAGTTAATAATAAAAACTCTAGCTACCGATGAGATTATAATATAATTCAAATATAAAATTATATTTATGCCTTACTTAGATTTTAAATATTGGGCTAACTATTATTCCAGAATTGTTATTTCCCGTAAATACGAAACATCCCGAAATGTTTCAAAAATTTTTAGATAAAAGTACGCAGAAAAACATTATTCCTTCCTTAAATAATCCAATTTATTTTGATAATAATCTTTTAATTTGACAAAATATATGAAGAATTTGAAACCAAATGATTGAATATTCAAACCTTACTGAAGGAAAATATAAAAAGACTGAATTGAATGAAGAAGAAATATAGATGATATTTATAAAGATATTTAGCCCCTCTGAATCAAAAAAAGTAGCAAGTTATAAGTTTGGGTTAATTCACTCAATTACTGAAAATCTCGAAAATCTAACAGACGATTTGAAATTGAATTTTAACCAACTTTTCCTAAGTTTTACCGCAATTTATTGGAAATTGGTAATAAGACATAAATTATATCAAATTTCAGGAAATCTATTATCCTCGATTTACAGAATATTAACAAAATATTTAGTAGCACACCCTAATTCGAGACTAAGTGATTTTAGTTCAATTAATGATGATGATAAAAACGATCTAATTAAAGAAATCGCAAATAAATGCTCAAGAAATGTTTTTGGAGCCCTTTTTGGTGATAGTGAAGAATGTTTATATTCGTTCAACCTTAAAGAACAATATATTCAATTGAATCCATTGTTTAGAGAATTTCTAAGCAAATATAAACAAATTATAAGAAACCTCAATTATTATGAGTGGTTAAAGTTTCTTGAAAGTAAAAATCCAAATAGACAGATAGATATTAATATTTTTTTAAACTTAAGAATCTAAACTTAAATTAATTCAATAAATTTAATAAAAATTAAAATCAATGTAGAATTAAATATGGTTCGTTCTGTTTCTCCTGTTGATTTAGATTTAACATTAAAATTTTTAAGAGTTTTAGCAAAATATAATGGAATTTCAAAAAATCAAATAATTGATGATTTAAATCTAAAAGATAAATCAACTATTTCAAAAATCGATTATATAATTACTAATTGTAATAAAAATCATTGGAATCTTATAAAACTTAAAAGTGGTTTATATCATCTAAAACATTATAATCTTCCAAAAGTAGGAATTCCATTAGAAAAATTAAGTGAAATAGAGAAAAGAGAATTTTGGTATGAAATTTTTAATAATTTTTCATTATATCAAGAGGTAGTTCAAAATTTTAGCTTTGGAAATTCTCTATATAATGTAAGTAAGATTACGGGAGTTTCTGAGGTATCAACACAAGAAATAGTTCGGTGGGCAAAGTATGTTGGGGGTTTAGAAGTTGTAAAAAATCAAAAAAATTATTTTAAAATTACAACTAAAAGCATTGAAGAATTATTAAATAGAATTGCTGTATGCCAATTGGGAATTTTAGGTTGTGATATTATAAAAAGAGAAAAGGAAATGGAAACGGGAGAAAGAGCTGATGTTTGGGGTCAAAATTCAAAAAATAATAAAGAATATTATATCGAAGCAGAGAGTTCAGCAGAAAAATTAATAGATGGTATGCGTCAATTACATCACTGGGTTAATATGACTAAAAATCTCGAAAAATGGGTAATAATTCCAAAAAGTACTCTTAAAACTATAACTTTTAAAACAATAATTAAACGCTATAATAATGCGAAAAGAAAGAAAATTCTAATAAAATTATGTGATTTAAGGGAAATAAAAATCCAAAGATTACAAAATCTTAAAATTCCAAGTGGTAAAGATATGATATTATTACAGAAAATTTTGAATGAAATTATTTTTAAAAAACGACTCTCACTCGATAATATATATCAGATCATTAACGAGAAAAAAAATAAAGTAGAAAGTTTTATAAACAGAATTATAAGATTTGGATTATTTGCAATGGAGAATAACGAATTAGTCCCAAATTTTAAAATCTAATTCTTAAAATTACCCTGTTAAATAAATTTTGAATAAATTTTGAATACTTTTATTTGCCATCCAGACATATCTGTTTTTTATTCCACCATATTGCTTTATCTCATTTTTTTTTGGGCCAATTACGATTTTAATTCTGGAAAAATTCTTACCGAATTCAATCATTTTAGCATGATTTGATTTAGGTTTAACAAAAGCGATTATTTTTTGAAAATTTTGAGAAAATTTCTCTAAAAATTGACCGATAATTTTTCCCAATAGAATTATACATTTATTATACGCTTCAGAATTCCATTTTAATCCATTTTTAGCAGTAAACCAGTAAAATAATCCTGGGTTATCATATACTGGCATTATATTATAATCTGACTCTCCAATTATTCCTAAAGGTTCTGAAATTGTATGCAATGAAATTTTATTTCGAATTTTTAACTCATTTAGTAATTTATATAGTACAAGATAATTCTTTGATTTAGTAATATTTTCAACCCATGGTTTATTTGCAGCACATGGGAAAAATAGCAGTATGTCTTTTAATGGTGGTTTATATTTATTAAGAATATAATTATACCATGAATGTAATTTTTTATTACTTGTTATTGCATTTAATGTATCATTTGGTGTATATAAGCATAAATTAATATCCGTTAGAGGATTACGCGCAAGGGATTTTTGAAATAAATATTTATATTTAACACAATTCACATATATTTAATTAAAAGTGCATATTTAAACCAATAAAAAATTTTGTACCACTATTAATATTTCTTTTTTAAAAATTCTAAATCTAAAGATTTAAATTATGTTTTAAAAAATTTGGAAGATAAAATCTTCTATCTTTTTTATTATAATCCAAGAAAATACCTTTATCAGATTTTGATTCATTGCAAAAGGTTTGAATATTAGAATAAGGATTTTTTAAATACTGAAATTTTTTTTTGAATTCTTGAAATTTAAAAGGTTTATTAGCTGCGAATTTAATTACTCTATAGCTGTGATTATTTTTTGTTTTCCAAGAGAAAAATCTCTTTCTCAATATATTTATATAAATTTGATATATCATTGAAGTTAATTCTCTTACATTTTCTATTTTCCGAAATTCAAATAAAGCACTAGATTTTTTGAAAGATTTTGGGAAAGTCTCTAAATCTGCTCTTTTACAAATATCTCGGAAGATTTGACTAGTACAATATCCAAAATTATAATTTGCACCATATTTATTAATATATTCTCTTAACCAAAAAGAAGTTGTATCGACATCACCCTCTTCATAAGAAGGATAATGTTCATACATATATTTTTTAGGAAAGAAATAAAAAATAATATTTTCAAGTTCTTCTGGTACAATTCCAATAACTTCTGATATCGTGCATATACGAATTAATTTTAGCCAATAATTTGGTAAATTTTCTTGTAATTTGTTTTTAATGTAACTATGCGTTTGGCTTTTATAATATGGTTTAATTTTAGCACATGGTAAATATATCGTAAAGAAATTATTCATATATTGGTTTTTAAAATTAAAACTTTCCAAATCTATTTGATTTTTGCCAGAATCTGGGATAATTGTTTTTTTTGATGCTTTTTCGATGGCCATCTTAAATCTTTTACAATTAATTATTAATTTTAGTTATATTTATGTACAACTCAAAATTTTTGAATTTTTAATATTTAAGAAATGTTCCAATTTAGAGAGATCCTCAATATCTTTAGATTTTATAATATAATCAATATATTTATAATATCTACTTCTCTTTAGTCTGTCTTTAATAAATTGTTCTAATTTATCATCTAATATAGCTTTCCTAATCTTTATAATTTCAGTTTGATATAAAGAAACGTTATGAATGGATCTTAGAGTTTTTGCTTTTTGATCTCTTCCAATAAATGCTTTCTGTTTTTTATGCCAATCTTGAATTTTCCATTTTTCCTTATAAAAAGGTTCGCAAGCTGAACATTTACATTTCATAAAAATATCTATTTCATTTATTGGCTTTTTGCTATTACTTTGTTTTCTATTATTAATTAAATAAGCTCGATTATGTTTTTCTTTCCTTAAATATCTGTCTGAAATTCCAGGAAGTTGAATAACTCCATAAGCCGCTTTCTGTATCCAACCATTAGAATCATAACTATCTATTCCCGCCAATATTGCTAAATAAGACATTGTTCCACCAATACCAAATGCATGAATAAATGAATTAGGCAACATCCTTCTTAAACTAATTAAGGTGTAAATTAATCGTTCAATTCCATTAGATTTAGAACCCTTCATTTTTCTTACTAATGGAACTAAACTTCCAACACCTATTATTTTTGGCATTTCTCCCAAAATATCTTCAATTTTATTTATACTATACTCCAATAAATTTATATCATCACTTTCAGTATGAATTACTGGTAAAAAGGTAAAATCAATTCTGTAATGATCAATTAATTTTAATAATGTTTCAAAATTCTTTAGAGTTATATTCAATCTCTTCAATTTTTGAGTTTTATTTAATGAAGGTCCAAAAGGGAAATCAAGTTGCACGCCAATATCACAACCAATTTCAATTTGTTTATCTAATACCATTTTAGGAGTTAAAAGAAATTTTTTGGCATTTCCTTTTATTGTTGTTTTCATCAATTGAAATCCACCACTATCCATTTTGTGTCTTAAATTATTCTCTTGTAAATCCTTAATCAGTGATTTTCTTTCACCTTTTTTATCAAGATAATAAAGATCGTATACATTACTCAAAAAAGCCTCGATATTGGATTTTTTAAAGACATAATATTGAAATTCTTTTGGTTCAATAAAGCTTAAACCAAACCAACATATAGGTGTGTTAATTTCTTTATCATGATTAAACTTGATTTTACCATAATTGTTTAAGCCGTTTTTAACAAGAATTTGAAATTTAAATGGATTCATGCTTATAACAATTTAATTTTAATCTTTTTGAATATTTTCTTATTTATCAGGTAATAATTGTTATATTAAAAGAAAAAAATTTCTGTTCCTTTTTAATTAATTATTCTTATTATTATATATAAATCCGACCTGACTGACTAAAAATAGTAATTTTTATTCTCAATCTTTTATTAACGCTAAACACCTGCAGGTGCAAAATAATAAATCAGGCAATGGGATATGAGAAGGAATTTCATTTAATATGATAATTTTTTTTAATTAAATTTTTCTCTTATTGATTATTTAATATGTTTTCAATCTTTCATTTGCTCAGATTGAATTTGTTTCCCAATTACATTTAATTTGGATTCGTTAAACTATTTTTAACTTAAATTTTTTAGATAATTCGACTTATCCTTACTGATAATGATGCTATAATAATTAGAGATCAAGAGCAAAATCTTTCTAATACATTTTTGGTTTCAATTTCTGTAAGTGGTAGGGGGGGCTCTGAATTTAGATCGATTATGTATTTTATATCAATTATATTTTCGGGTAATTTATTATTTTTAAATGATTCCCAAATAATTTTTGGAAATTTTTCATCTACTTCATAAACTCGATTTTCAATTATTTCATATCGCTTTTGCTTATAATATTTTATATCTGCGATAAAATAACCTATTTCAGTTAAAAGTGCCAATAGTTTGCTTAAATTTATTCCTTTATCTATAATTGATTCAATAAGTTCAGGAACTGAATATCCGCCACTCTCTACTTTTTTTAATTTTATGGCACAAAGATATAATTCACCATCACTTGGGACTTTTAATTGTTCAATTCCATTTATCGAAAAAAACCTTCCCTTTTTCGCAGTTGTTTTAACCTCGATTGCAATATTCTTATTTAAGAAATCATGAGGTTCCGAAAGAGGACCTTTCCAATAATCAATTGCAATTAAGTCAATCTCAATTAATTTTCTTAAATACCATAGTTCACCAAATAATCCTTGTAATTTTTTCTCAGATAGGATATGTGATCTCGTCTTTCCTATTAACTCTCGCCACTGATCTATAACTATTTTACAAGTTTTATATGGATTTTTATTATCTTCTTTTAATTTCTTTAAAATCTCGATAATTACTATATTCATTAATTCTTTAAGATGATCTAAATGACAAACAAGATCAATAAAATATACTTCCTTTCCTTCCAAATTAGATTTTTGACATAAAATATGAACTCCACGACTTTTAACATCATCTGCAAAATTACCATCAAGCACTGGAATTAACAAATGACGCTTATTACTATGCGTATCAATAGCAATAAAGATTTCTTTACCTTCTTTAGTTTTTATATCGGTACTTATAGCTTTATACTCACTTGTATAAAGCTTTGAAGAGGTTTCGATTTTCTTCCATAAAATTTCTAAATTTTTATTCATTATCATCTATCTCAATAATTTCTTCCTCAATTTCAATACCTATAGGTTCGGGAATATTAGCAACTACATAAGTATCTGGAATATTTCTTTTGGATTTGGGAAAAACAATCCCCACTCCTATCACATGTTCTATAGCATTTAGATCTTGATTTGGGTTTGTTACTTTGGATATTGGTGCTTTAGAATCTTTAGAAATGGGATAAATTATTAATAATCCAGTTTCAGGTTTATTTTTTGTTCTATATTTAAATAAATCGTCTTTTTTTGTATCAATACCTGACTTATCTTTAAAATCAATAATTGTATCTTCTCTTAACATTATGCTTTTTAAATTTGCGGAATTATCTGAAAATGATGCTTGACTACGACTAATTAAATTTATTTCTTCCCCATTTGGAAGTCCTAAATTAATTTTTCCTAAATTTTCATCGTACTTACGACTTAAAATAAGTACATTCCAACTTTTAAGCGAATTACAATTAACTTCATCTTTAATATATTGAATTAATAGAAAATTGTTTAAATGGGGACTATTTTCATGAAACTGGTATTCTTCGAGAAATTTAATAATTTGTTGTACATCAACTTTTTCAAATCCATAAACATTTGGAAAAAAACTAAATTCGTTACCTTTTTTCAGAGGGGATTTAATACCTTTAATTAAATTTATTGCAGTCTTTATATTATCCTCTAACCATTCTTCATTTTTTGTTTTAAAAAGGATTGTTTGTACTCTCTTTTCTGAATATGATACATTACATTCCTTTACTCCTTTCATTTTTAATCTTGAAGTAATTAAAAGTATGGGATGAGAACGAATGCGAACGCCAAATTCAAGGGGGCTCAAGTTTTCTTTCATATATCTTTGAATATCATACCTGATTTCTTCCTCTACAGCAGCGAGATCAAAGAAATAACTTTTTAATTCTTCTGTCATCCATATTCTTGGCAAGTCTTCATATCCTATGCGAAATCCAAACCACCTTCCCATTTGCAAAAGAGTATCATAAGCGGATGCATAACGAATGAAATAACTTACAATTAAACCTTCTAATGTTAAACCACGAGATAAAGTATTGCCTCCAACAACTATATAAATACCAGGCTCATCGCTATAAATTAATCGCTCATCTCTTTTGGTTGTAGAATTTTCTATAAATACTTCTGTTGATCTAATAATATTTTGCAGAAAAGGTTTTAGTTGTTCAAAAGACACTGGTTCTAATGGTGGATCTAAGCTCTCTGGATCTAAATTTTGTTGTTCTTCCTCCCAAATTATTTTAAGTTCATCTAAAGTATCTTGATTTGATGATGGGTCAGTTATTTTATTTAAATACTCCTCTCTAAAGTTGATAAGAGGATTTAAAAATCGATTTTGAGGTGTTATAAAACTTGTAGTATGAATTAACATTGTTGAATGTCGAGGTTCTTTCTCTCTAAAATATCTCACCGCTGTTGCCAACCAGAAATATTTTACGGCTTGTTTTAAACTCTCTGTAAGTGTTGGAAAAAATATATCTTTATTTTCTTTATTTGGTTTTAATTGCTCAATTTCATCCAAACTCACCAATCTGATAATATCTAATCCGCCTTCTATAGGTTCTCCTGTTTCTTCAAATTGAAGCCTTTCTCGACCAAAAATTTTCTCTACTCCAAAATACTTTTCTGGTCTCGGCAAATCAAATATAAAATCACGGGGATATAAATCGTCTGAATAGTGGGGATCGACAAGAACATTAGCAAAGGGTGTAGCAGTATATCCCATATATGCAACTTTATTTAATTTTTCTAAAATTTCAATTATTAAAGAGTTTATTCTCGATCTATCATCTGGATTTCCCGTATTAATACTAGCTTGATCAGCTTCATCATCTATTAATAATACAGCAGTATCGTTTAAAACTTCTGGAGTGGCTTTATTTAAGAAATTTAAAAGGTTTTCAAGACGAGAAGGATATTTTTTAACGACGCAAATTGTTCTTTGGTCATCTTTTTTCTTTTTCCCATCTTCATCTCGTCCCTTAGATAAATAATAATCAGGATTTGGAATATCTTTTCTGAAATCGTGGTCTTGCGATGTAAGCAAAGCCCACCTTTGTTTATTATAATTAATTAAATCTTCTTCGATTCTTTTTTGTGTTTGGATTCTTAATTTTTTATTTGAACTTGTTAGGATTATAAACATTTTATATCCAGTATCAGCCGCTTTTGCAATTACACCTGTATAATTTGCTGTTTTACCACTTTGAACATATCCTACAACTAAACCTTTTAAATTAAAGCGATTTTCATTAGGATCTTGTAAATACGCAACAATTTTTGAAGTTGCGCTATCAATTGAGTCAATAACTGAGATAGGAAATTTTTTTACTTCTAATAGTATTTTCTTATAGCATGACCAAAATAAATCAGAATCTCTAGGACCTGGATACCAAGTAGGGAGACTTTCGTCCTTTATTGACAGGGGTATTTCAATATGAACAATATCCTCTTGTATTTTCTTTAAATCATCAATGACTTCATTTAAAATTTGTATATCAATAATATTCTTTAACTTTTCTCTAATTTCTTCTAAAGAATCTCCATTTCTTTTGAAAGTTAATACTACTTCCTTAACTTCTTCTAGTTTATTATTTGTATTCGAGCTCATTATTATTAATTCTATTTAAAACGATAGGATTTTATAATTAAATCCTTTTGAATAAAAGTATCTATAATTTTAGAAATTTCTTCATTGTTTAATTTAAATTTTTCTAGAATTGTTTTTAATTCGGTTTCGTTAAACCAACCCTTTACTGCAAAATGTTCATTTAATTCTAAAAAGATATTTTGTAAATCTTCGTCTAATTTCTTTTTTAGTACTTTTTCATACCCTTCATCAATTCTTTTTTTTGAAAGAAAAATGGAATCTATATGGGCTTTGAAATCAAAATCTTGTGTATCATCGTAAAATTTTTGCAATTTTTGTAAATATTTATCACACAGTTTCGCATATTCTCTTAATTTAAAAGACATAAACAATCTTTTTAAAGATTTAATATCTTTATATTTTTTAAAGAATTTTACTGTAGTATCAGTAATTTTATCCTTAAGAGTTTTTAAGCTATCATGTTTTGTTTTTAATAAAACAAACGAATTATTAATTTGGTTTAAAAGATCCTCTAAATTATCACAATCTTCAATTTTCTGAACATTATCTATTAAATCTAAATCCTTTATCGTTTCTGTATATCCCTCAACTTCATCTTCATTTTTAATTATATCTTTTTGTTTTAAGTAATCAATAATATTTTTTGTTTTATTTTGAATACTTTTTATTGAAATTTCAGTGCGATTTATTTGATCTAATAATGAGATCTGACCTTGTGCTCTCTTACGTTCTAATAATATTTTAATTGGATATATTTTCTCATCTATTTCTTTTTTTAACTCACCTAATTTAATGATAATTTGGTCCATATTTTTAATTTCATCTTTTATTTCAAATGACTCATATTTGGAGAGAATTTTTATTTTTTTAAACATTAAGTTCGCTAAATCTCCAGTAAATGACCTATCTTTAAACAGAAGTTTTAGGTTATTGGTCGCGTCTTCTATTTTTATGAAATGCCTTTTTATATTCTCAACTTTTTGAAAAGTTGGAGATTTTAAGAAATCTTCTTTATCTTCTAACATTTTCTTATAATTTAAATTTAGAAAAGGACGTTGAAAATCGCTGTTTAGTTTATTTTTATCTAATTTTAAATAAGAAAAATCTTCACTTTGTAATTTTACATTAGTTTTATGATTATTATAATAAGTTATCGCTATATTCCTTAATACTTTTCTTTTTGTTGGATTTTTTAAATTATTAATAATTTTAGAAAAAGCCTTATTTATTTCAATAATTTCATTAAAATTTTCAATATTTATATTTTTAAAACCTATTTTTGATAATGTAGTATTTACATAATCAATTTGCAATGTCATTTCCATAATATTCTTTAATTTTTCTTCAAATGTTGATAATTCAACATCTAATGGTCCAAAAATGTAATCTATTATTCCATCTATTATTTCATGGATTCTATGAAATAGAATTTGTCTAATATATAAAAATTCCTCAGATTGATTATCTTGGTCATTGAGATTTATCAATAAGTCAAGAGTGTCAATAAAATCTTTTAAAAATATTAACCTGTAATCTTTTTGTTTAATCGAAAAAATATGATAAAAATCTTTATCCTTAATATTTAATAGATTTACTTTTTCTTTTAGCTCTTTGTACTTTTTCTTTAAAATAGAATCATTTATTTTAATTAATTCAATAGAATTGTCCCTTTTTATTTTAATTAACCCCCTATTTTCGAGATCTTTCAAAAAAACTTCATTTAATAGGGTAGGAGATTTAGTCGTCTCAAAGAAAAAATTTCTTAAATCATTTAACTTAAGGATGATTGATTTTTCATTAAAATTTTTAATTAAATTTAAAATAATTGATTGGATTTTAGGCATTGTAACTTTCAATGAATTATTATCTAATTTTAAGAAACTATTAGGGATAAGGTAATTCTCAATACTATCTTTTAATTTTTTTTGACCCCAATCATCAAGAGAACTACTATAATGTGGGGATAATCCTATAGGATTAATTTTACTAAATGGTTTATTTAATTCAACGCCATTCCAATTATTATAATCACTTTTAAAATCATATAAAACAAATTTTAGCAATTGAGGGATCTCAGAAAGATTTCCCATTTGTGTTTTTAATTCAATGTTAAGCCCTTTTTCCTCAATTTTTTTACTAGAATCTTCAATAATTCTGTTAAACGGTATTACTAGTTTTTCTAGAGCAGAGTCAAATTTTTCTACATCATATTCATCTTTATCTATATCTTTAGTTTTATAAAGAAATGCAAATTTAGTAATCTCAAATTGATCTAACAATAATTCTTCAACTACTGTAAATTCTAGGGATTTAGATAATTTTTCGATTAATTCTGTTGATATTTTTCTTTGGGAAATTAAAATTATTAAATGAATATTTTTCAGTTCCTCTCTTTGATAAATTCTTATACTAGAATTAACATAATTCATAACGGATTCATCGTAATCCCCTGACTCTCTCCAAACCATAATATTTAAAGGGTTTTTGGATAATTCATCTATTTTGAAATTTTCTAATATTAAAAATTTATTTTTATCAAGCGTTCTTTGAAAATAATCAAACGCATCTACTTTTAACACTCTTGATTTTGATCCTGATGTATTTTCTAAAATCTTTTTAGTTTGAATTGAAAAAATTGAAATAATTTCACAAATACTTTTATCAAATAATTCACTTTTCCTCGTTCTACTAATTTCTGTCCATAAATTAGCATTTTTACTCTTATCATTAAGAATATTATATTCATGTGGCATTGGTAATGGAAAAATAATACTAAATAAACTCGGGTTTAGTGTATAATATTCAATATTTTGTATATCAAGATATTTTTCGAAATATATCTTTAAAATATTTATAGTCTCACTCTCTAAATAAGGGAAAATTTGGTTTAAGACTTCTTTATCTGTACTAAAGAAGAAAATTCGGTTAATTTCTCCATCATCATCAATTTCATAGTAAGAAATTGAATCCAAAAAATCGTCAAAAAGTAAGCTCTCTTCTGGAAACTTAATAATACGTTCGGAATTTTCATTTTCCTTAATTTGAATACCCATATCTTTTAAAATGTTTTCAATATCTGCTTGAGTAATCTGTTTTTTAAATAAATTAACTTGAATTATACTTTTTTTTATATGTGGATGAATTGAATAAATATATTGATTAAACTCTCTAATTGCTTTCAATATATCCTTTTTAAATATCTCCTCATTAAATCTTTCAATGATTTCGTTAAGAGAAAATATTTTAATTTCTCCAAAAAATAAGAAAATTAAATTAGTAGTGATTTTATTTTTATTAAATTTTTTAAGCCAATTATTATATAATTCGTTATTTATTGATTTTCTTTTTGAATCCAAATATGTTAAAGTAAAATCCTTAGAATTTTCAATTAAAAATTTCCCATTTATTTGAGTCATTAAATTTTTCTTATTGCGAATTTGTGATGAATTCATTAAATTAGTGAAAAAGGATTTAATAAATCCTGTATTTTTCATTGTCATTCGAGCTAATACATTAAAAGATGCCCCGGGATTTGTAAAAGAATCAGAAAATTTACCGTTATAGCTAAATTTATTTAATTTAACAAGATATTCTATTGATTCTTCTAAAGATATACCAAGAATTTTCTTTTCTTGAATTCTCCTTTGAATTCCTCCATATTCATATACCAATTTATCATGTCTGGCAATTTCATAAAGCGCAGAATCTGTACATGATATTAAAAACGATAGAAAGTGAATTAAACTAGGATTGGAGTCTATATCAATAATATTTGAAATCCCATTTAATAATGTCTTTAATGCTTTTAGTATAAAAGGGATTATGTTATTCTCATTTTTTAAAACTTCCTCCAATTCATCAATAAAAATGAGAAAGAAATCATATTCAGCATTTATTTTTTCTAATATTTCAATAATTAATTCTCGCCCATATTTGGAATCAACTATAGTTGGAAATTTCTTTTTATACTCTACTTTTTTCAAAAGTAATTTTGCAAGAATAAATAAAAATCTATCACCATCGTTAGTAAAGTTTTGAAATTCTTCCTTTTCACTCAAATAATCATAATAATTTGAAATTTCTTGTGCAATAATTTTTATAGAAAAACCTCCGATATCCTCATCTTTTAATATTTCTTTTATCATCTTATCATATGTCGTTGTTTTACCAACACCCCAAGGTGCAACTAACATTTCTGCTGAAATTGGTGGATCATTTTTTATATTGGCTCGACTACTATAATTTAAGAAATCCCTAATTTCCTTTTCCAATTTGAGATAACTTTTTGGTTTGAAATCTTCAATAGCATCATATATTGCTCCACTTTTATCTGGTAACCTTTTATATTTTTCAACTTCTTTTAGTTTCATTTTTTAAACCATATCTATTTAAAAATATTTTTTTTTTAGTTTCATTAGAATTGCCAATACCTATCACCTAATAACCTTTTTCATCAAATGAATCAATTTCAATTGATTCTTGCTTAAATATCTTTTCTTCAAATAAATGAGAAAATAGGATTTTCATTCTCACAACCTCTTTTTTCGTCAAGATTGTCTAATCAATTTTCTTTTAAATAATTTACTATTCATTGGAAAAATTAAAAGAGGAACAAAGAGTTCTTCTACACTTAGTCCACAATGATTTCCTGTATAATAAGAGTTTGTTGCTATATATATTTTTATTGGATATTTCAGGCAATAGTATTCAAAAAATTTTCTAAAAAACTGATTAAGAACATCAGAGTCATCTACTAATTGATAAATCATTAGTATTAGCATTTTCTTATAATTATATAAATAATAGTATCTCATCCTCTTAATTTGAATTTGGTAATTATTCACGAAACCGATTTGAAACAAACTCTAATTTAAACAGAATTAAAAGTAATAAAGAAGATGTGATTAATTGGGTAAAAATCATTGATTAAATAGAAAAAGCGATTCCAAATTTGGATATCTTTTAATCAAAAATCCTATTTTTTCTTACAATAAATATACTTTTATGATTAATCTGGATGCGAGATTTCATATTTTTTTTCTACCTATTGAAAAAAAAGATATGCTAAGAGATGTGAGGACTGCTACAATAAGTTCAGCCTCCCAGAATAGGAGTTCCAAAAACGAGATTGGCTAAAAAATTTATTTCAAAGTGATATCAAGGCGGATATTATACCCATAATTGTCATTTTAAAAATATTTATATCTTTAGGTTATTGTTTATTAAGATTTTTCGTTTATTATGATTTTTCTAAATAAAGCTATTTTTGATTTAAAAATTATAAAGAAATCGGGTTGCATATAATTTTATACTTAAAAAGATAATAGATAAATTAATGAATGCCTTTTCAACGACTGAAGAAAATATTTCAAATAAGAGCGCAATTGTAATATTTAGCGGTGGTCAAGATTCTACGACTTGCTTATTATGGGCTTTAGGGAAATTTAGTCAAGTTCAAGCGATTTCCTTTAATTATAACCAGCGACACAACATTGAACTTGAATGCGCTCAAAATATCATAGAGTTGATTAACTCTGGAAATTTTATCCCTCAAAACTCAAAATCCAGAAGCATACATATAGATCACATAATCATCGATATTCCCTTTCTCTCAGAAATTTTGCAAACATCTATGATTCAAGATAGTGAAATTGAAATTGATACAACCTCGGGTCTTTCGACCACATTTGTCCCTGGTAGAAATATATTATTCCTTACAATTGCGGCAGCTTATGCATATCAACATAATATACGTCATCTAGTTGCTGGTGTATGCCAAACCGATTATTCTGGGTATCCAGACTGTAGGGATGCAACAATTAAATCATTACAAGCCACTTTAAAATTGGGCATGGATTATGACATCATCATTCACACGCCTTTAATGTGGAAAACGAAAGCAGAAACAATCAAGTTAATGGAAAAGTTGGGAGGGCTTGAATTATATAAATATACTCATACTTGCTATAAGGGTGAGCGCCCAGCCTGTGGAGAGTGCTTTGCGTGTGAATTAAGATTAAAGGGCTTTAAGGAGGCGGGGCTTGAAGATCCATTAGAATATAAAAAGAGATAGTTATTCGGAATAGCTCGCCACAGAACTTCGACTTTCTCCAACTCGTACAATAATTCTTTTATTTAAGTATCGTTCTTTTAACTTATTATAAATATATTTTGCTAACAATTCGCTTGTTGTGGCTGGTAATGGGAGAAGGCACACATCTTCTCTGGGAAATAAATATCTTTTTTTTGGAGTTATTACTTCTATTGATTTTTCAGATTCGTTAATTTGGAACTGTTTTGATTCCGTTGGGACTAAAATATAATGGTCTAAAGGTTCAATAATTTCTTGAATAACTTTCTTTAAGTCCATAAAATCAACAACAAAATAGTTTTCATCCAAATTATCACTAATTTCTACTGAAACATAGTAATTATGACCATGTAGTCGGGAACATTTCTCATGTTCAGCAAGAAAATGACACGCACTAAATTTCACGACATGTTCATTTACGATAATTTTAAATCCCATCAAGCATCGCTATTAATGTTTATTTAGATATATGATTTTTATTGTGAGGACGATCGTTTCTTTTTTAAAAGATATAAAAGTATAAAAATTCCTTGAATTTATTAATACTTTTGTTGAATTGTTAATAAATTAACATTTATGAACACTTTAAAGAAGGTTTAGATATTTATGGGCTTGAATTGATAAAGATAATGATTCAATCGGTAAATAATTTGCTGCAACCTTAAATATTTCATTTAAATGAGATAATGAAATTGGAGTAATCTTTTTCAGACGATTTTTTATTTTTATATCAAGGAAAACAGGTTGAACTGCTAATCCAACAATTTCCCCATCATTATATTTGATATTTGAGAGTTTTTTTGAAATCCATTTAATATGTTCTAACTTTGTTTCATTTGTAACCACAATTTTAGCAAATGTACTTACTTTCCGATAGATCATTTCTTTTATAAAATTAAGTTCGGATTCTACAAGTTTTTGCCATAAATTTGGCTCTGCTGCTCTAGAACTACGATCTTTAATATCGCAACAGCAATAAGAAAAATTTTTACCTAAAGATTCCAAAATTTTTTCATTAAGATTAATACTTCCATTAGTTTCAAGATATAAGGGAATGTGTTTGTACATTTTTTTTAGAGATTCAATTAGGTTTATTAAAAAATTTATTTGATAAAGAGGTTCGCCACCAGTAATACTAATAGAATGTAAATCAGGCGTTATTAGATTTCCAACGATGGAAATAATTTTATCTACTTCAATAGGATTGTTGAGATTTTCCATATTTTGAGATCCTGGATTTTTTTCAAAATTTAATTTTGGATATTCAAGCGTGTGTGTATTAAACGAATCACACCAAACGCAACCTTTTGCCCCAAAATCTCCCAAGGCTAAATTACATCCACGAAAGCGAATAAAAATTTGCTTTTTTCCAAAACAACTACCAGGAAGAGTTCCACCTTCTCCTTGAAAAGAAGCGAAAATTTCAGATAACCAACCTTTTGCCATATATTATCAGTAATTATTAAATTTATTAAAATTAATCATATATTAAATGGAAATCCCTCTAAGATTATTTTTAGAAATCACAACCGAATGTAATTTGAGATGCCAATTATGTAAATTATGGCAGCAAAAAGACCCTCCAAATAAATTAGATTTAACCCAAAAAATTCAATTTTTAGAGAGTCTATTCCGCTGTTTAGAGATATTTAATCCAAATTTTAGAGAAAATTTTAGAGTTATTTTAACGGGTGGAGAGCCATTTCTATTCCCAAATCAGGTTTTTGAGATTGCAAAGTTCTGTAGAATGAATGAGGTTAGTTGTTATGTCAATTCTAATGGGATTTTATTGAAGCCGATAATGGAAATGGTTCTTAATTCTGGATTAACTGTTATAACGATTTCAGTAGATTCTCATATTGATGTGCTTCACGATAACTTAAGAGGTCGTCGGAGGATTTTTCGGGAAGTAATAAATACAATTAAATTGATGTTGAATCAAAAGCGACAAGAAAATATTCCCATAAAGATATGTATTCAGAGTATTTTAGGCAATTGGAATATCAAAACATTACCCGCTCATATAGAATTTTTCGAAAACTTGGGGGTTGATGGTATTATGTTTCAATGCATTCAATATCCGTTCGGTCTTTCAATTCCACAAGGTTGGTATAAAAATTTTGAAAATTTTCCCAGATTTGAAATTGATATTCAAAATGCTGTTGATTATTTAATTAGCCAGAAAAAAAGTGATGGTTTCCTTATGAATTCAATGGAAGAGATCAAGTTATGGCTGGAATATTTTAAAAATCCAGAATATTTAAACATGAATTTTAATCCTTGTAAGTCATATAAACAGAATCTAATCGTGGATGTATGCGGGAATGTTAAATTTTGCTTTAATAAGGTTCTCGAGCCGCCGAATAAAATTGGAAACATTTTAACTACACCCCTTGATGAGTTATGGAATGGAAAATCTGCACTTCAAATTAAGGAGGAAATGAAGTATTGTAATAGGTCTTGTGGAATTATAGCTTGTCATATTGATTCAAATTTGAGAGAAAAACAATAGGTGGTAAAAACGAATATTGAAAAAATTCCAGTTTCTGTTGTTATTCCCACATATAATCGAATTTTGAAATTATTTAGGCTTCTGAAGAGTTTGGATACTTTAAATCCTGCACCAGATGAAATAATAATCATCGATGATAATTCCCAAGACGGAACAAAAAAATTACTTAAAAAATGGAACAAATTAAAAAGATCCTATAAAAAGAAAGTTATTTTAAAGGGTATTAAAAAAGGTCCCGCAGATTCAAGAAATTCAGGGTTATTTAACTCAAATAATGATTTGGTTGCATTTACAGACGATGATGTCGTTGTTGATAAATATTGGATCAAACAAATCACAGCTCAACTCATTAAAAATCATAAAAAGAGGTTGGCGGGAGTTGGAGGCATCGTCAAATCATTTCATAACGATATCCTTAGTCAATATTATGTGGAGCATAAAATTCTTGAACCTCCAATTAATTTAACTTATTTACCTACTGTTAATTGTTGTTTTCGAAAAAAGCCATTAATTAACGTAGGAGGATTTGATACGTCCTTTCATTTTGCAGGAGGTGAAGATACAGATTTATGCTTAAGATTGCGGAAAAAAGGTTTTTGGTTCGTTAGAGAGAGGAAAGCGCTGGTCTACCATGATTTTTCACCAAATTTTTTTGACTTTTGCAAAACTTGGATAAAATATGGCAAGGGAACTCAACTTGCAATCTATAAATTAAAGAGGAAAATAAATGACTAAATCATATATTGCGTTTAAAGATAAGAAAGGAAATTTTTATAATTCTTGGGAAGAGAGCATTATAGCTCCTAAATTTACAATTAAAAACTTTGCAGATGAATTACATTATTATTTAAGAATATATATTAGAAAGAATAAACCATTATCAAAAATTTTAATGTTTTTGTTCCTTAATGCAACTCAGAGAATTTTATATACATTTGGAATGCTTTTGATTAAAATTAAATCAAATTAATTGAAATGTAAGATTGAGTTAATTATTTAAATTTTAATGGAAAATTGAAATGAAATAACCATTTCGAGTATATTTATTATAGGATAATCCAAAAAAAATATATTTTATACACTTAATTTTTTTTTTAGAATTTATTAATTAGTGTTAAGAGAGTATTATAAGAAATATCATCATTTTTTACAAAAAAATAAATTATAAAAAAACAGTTAAATATTTAGATCTTTTACTCTCAGAACATTGTCTTCACACGATAAGATAATAAAAGTGTAAGTTCTTAATTTTAGATCATCAAAAACAATTTTAATTTTATTTTCTTCTTCAATCTTCTAGTATCCCTTCTGTTTTTGAACTCTGTCAGTTGGATCAATATCGTAAAATATAAGTTCACTATTCTTTTTAAATTCAAATCTTTTTTCCCTGAGTAATGAGGAGGGCAGCATGGTTGGGCGCTAGAGAGAGAAAGAATGAGTAAGATAATAAGAGCAAAACACTGATTTGTTCATAAAATTATATTATTCTAATACTAAGACCTCTTTATTTTTTCTTTATTAATAATGATTTTATAAAATCATATACCTCTATAACTTGTAAAACTAAATTGAAATTAAAATAATAAATAAAAAATATTTTATTTGATATTTATGAATCCAAATAAAGATTTGAAAGAAATAGATAAGAAATTTCTAAAAAGTAGCAAGGATATATTAGAATCATATCTTAAACAAAAAAAAAAAATGATATTTGAAAATAATAGTTATTCTCATTGGTTCAAGGAAATGATTATAGATAAGGACTTATTGGGATATTTTGAAAACGTACTACCCGAACTAACGAATTATCTTTATAAACGAATGATACGAGACTGTATTCATTATGAATGTAAACAAGACACACAATGTCTTTATGTCGATTATATAGCTCCCATTTCACCATATGATGTAGAATTTGAAGAATGGAAAGATCTTCGTAAAGATCGGTTATTAAAATGGGCGAATTATCACTCATTAAATAAGATCTATTTTGATTATATTAGCAACAAAGTATTAGTTATAAAAACTCTTCCTGTAGTAAAGAGAGAATATGATTTGGAAAGAGAACATAATAAATTTATTATTTGTGATGGAAATCACAGATTTGGATTCGCAAAAAGGAATAATATACCTACTGTAATGTGTTTGGTTCATGATATGTATATTATAAGAAAATCTTGGGTTGAGAAAAATATTGAAAAATTGAAAAAAGAGAAAGAAAAAGATTTTGAGAAAAAAAGAACAGTAATCTTATAATTTTTAATAATAATCCATATAGAAATTTTAAAAAAGAATGGAAAGATATATTTCTATTGCATTTATTATAGGTTGAGACAAAATTATGAATTATAAATTCATTTCAAAGTGATAATAAATGGAAATAAAAAAGGTTATTGAAGCAATAATATTAGCTCTGGAAAATATGAATCAAGACTATTGTAAACTATCAAAAAAAGATTATAAAAATATTGAAGTATCAAAACCTCTCATTGATTATCTCAAAAAAGAGAAATATTTGGAAAGGCCCATTGCCTATGAATTTTATCATCAACTCCGAAGATTAATGAATGAGGGTGGTGTGGATTTTGGTGGACCGATAATTCAAGCAGAAGTGGATAAAAGGTATCAGCACTGTTTTGAGAATGGTAAAATACCAGATTTTATAATTCACATACCAGATTCTAAGAAGAATCTTGCAGTTATAGAATTTAAACTAGCTACTAGGGTTAAGGAGGATATTAAAGACGATTTTATAAAGATTGTAAAATTTAAAACAAATTCAAACTTGAACTACTCCTATGGTGTTGAAGTTCTATTAGGAGCCAAACATTCTTTAGAGAATCGTAGAAAAGATATTAACGAATCGAACAAAACAGGAGGAGAAGAAATTATAATTATTGAGTTTAATACTGATTCTTGGAAAGCGGACCATTCAGTTATACAATTTAAGGAATGAAAAGTTAAGATTGAATATAATCCCTACTTTTTTAGGAGGCAACACGGGCGAGGGAGATAATAATTGTTAATAAGAATGAGGAAAAAATTATATAACTGTTGTATTTATTATAAATTTAGACAAAAGTGTGTATTATAAATCCATTTCAAAGTGATAATAAATTTTCCGAAATTCTATGATCTAAACTAGTACTTTTAAATAGTGTGATTACTGATAAATCTAGAGGAAATCAAAATAATTTTCTAAATTAATCGTTTGAGAATATTAACTAACTAAAATGCTATATATATAAGACTAAAAAAAGGTATATTATTATATTAGGCAAATAAAATGTTTGTTCTTTCTAGATTTTTTAATAGCAGAAGATTTTCAGGAGATAATAATTCTATAAATTCTGATTGGGAACATACTACGTATAAAGATTTATTATATGATTGGCTAATTGATTTTTCAAATTATTTAGATTTAAATTATAAACCTTTTGGGAATGAGGAAGAATTTTGGACAGATTTGGACGAATTTGGTGTACCTCTAGAGAACCCAAAAGATACGTATTTTCCTAGTAAGGTTAATATTCAAAAAGGAGACTTAGGAGAAGCGATATGTAGTTTTCTTTTAGAAAATAATTTTAATATGGAAGTACCTGTTTTACCTTGGGCTAGAAAAATTAGTAAGAATAAGGCATTATCCAATTTTGATTTAATCTGTTATAATTACAACAATCAAGAGATTGATAATTTTATAATCTGTACTGTTAAATGTAATCCAAAGTTGAAAAATCTTAGATCAAATATTTCTAACGCATCGAAAGAATTTAAGAACCTTAATTTTTATAAAATTATTTCTAAACTAAAATTATATTACCGTGCTTTTCAAAATGAGCTAGATAATGATTTATTAAATCATATAATATCTAATCATCTAAAGGGTAAAAGAAATGTAATAAAAATTATTGGATTTTTTATAAGTTCTTTAAGAGCTAATCATATCAATTGTGCTACTAAATTTAGTGATCTTAATCCTCTTATCCCCGTTAAGAAAAATATAATTAGACATCATTTTATTAGAGCAGCATTAAAGTTCTTTTTTAGAGGTATAAATAAATAATGGAAGATAATACGAGATATGAAATTTGGAGTATCTATAATGATTTCATGAGTAAATTTGATTTTCATGAAAAGTTTATGGAGGGAACAATAAATCAATTAAGAAGATTTTATGGTGAAACTGTAGATATATCTTATTTTTTAAATATAGGAAAAGGAATTACCTCATATGAAGATTTGATTGCATCTTCTATTTTTTTATTATACCTAGGTATTGAATTAAATAAAAAAAAAAATATAAATAGTTCAGAAACCCTAATAAAAGAAACATTTTCTTTATCTGCAAAATTTCTTGATTTAATCTTAAAATATGATAAAGATAATTTAACTATAAACCAAAAAAAAGAATTTTTATTACTTTCTGCTATATCATATGATCTTACTAACAAGATCGCTAATTCTATTGTTCAATCTAAAAAGATTAAGCATTTAAGAGAGAATGGTGAATTTCCTATAGATATCTTAGCACAATTTGATTATTATTTAAATTGTGCTCTTGAATACCTATTTGGTAGGAAATTGAGAGATTGTAAGGAATATTGTAAAATCATGCTTAAAATGAAGAATTACTTTGATGAGCTTATGGAAAACGAAAAAAAAAATGAAAATTCAAATGCCCAATTTGTTGCTTACAAATTTCTTTCATACTTGGAAATATCTTCTGGTTTAAATGCAATAGTTGATTATATATTAACTGGAAAGTCAGAATTTTATATATCTGCAAAGAATTACATTAGTAAGAGTATAAATTATTTTATAAAAACTTCAGAAGATTTTTATACACTTATATCAGATTTACTGATTTTGTTTCTCAAAAAAGAGAAGAAACGAATATTATGTAATTTTTTAAACATGAAAATTCCAATAATTAGGAATTATGTTAAAATACTTCAAAATTCTGGAATTTATGAATTTTGGCCTTCACAAATTGAAGGACTTAAGAAAGGATTATTATCAAAAGATAATTTCTTAATATGTGCTCCTACAAGTGCAGGAAAGACACTCATGGCTGAATTAGCAATAGTTCATACTTTATCAAGTAATCCGGAATCATCTTGTTTCTATATTGTGCCAACTAAAGCTTTAGCTAATCAAATTGCTCAAACTTTAGAAAAAAGATTAACTTTTTTAAAATTTAACATATCAAAATTAGTAGGAGGTCAGAATGAAGAAATAGATAATCTAATTTTACAAAATTCACATATTTGTGTTTGTACGCCTGAAAAATTTTACCAATTGCATAAAAAATCGCATATTTTATTTCAAAAATGCGCTCTAATTATTATTGATGAAGCTCATTTGATCGGTACAAGTTTAAGAGGATTAGATTTAGAGTTTGAAATTACAAGACTATTAAGAAAATATTACAATAAAAGAATAATTTTAATTTCAGCTGTAGTTAAAAATTTTAATGATTTAATAACTTGGATAAATTCAAGAAAAAATTATGTTTTTACAGAATGGAAACCAACAAGAACTATAAATACTTATTTTAGCCTTGATGGGAATTTAATTTTTTTTAATGATTTAGAAGGGTTAAAAATTCCTATAAGTACTATTAAAAAATCTGATTCTCTCTATCTTAAAGCGTCAAAATTGGCATATCTTTATTATAATCGCCTTGGTATGACCCTTATATTTTCAGATAAAAGAGAGAGAGCAGAAACAATTGCGAAAACGATTTATGAAGAATTTCCTTTTAAAGAGATTAAAGATAAGGATAAGAGAATGAAAATAGATTATGTATGTAATATAATTAGACGAATTATCAGTGAAGAATATGATTTAATTAAATATTTAAAGAAAGGAATTGCTTTCCATCATGGTTCCCTACCTAATGAAGTTAGAGAGGGAATTGAGCAATTGATTCAAGATGGAATAATCAAAATAATTGCTTCCACAACAACTTTGGCTGAAGGAATTAATACCCCTGTATCTTGTCTCATAATTCCCTATTTAAAGTTATATGATCGTCTTAAAATGAAAAGAGATTTCATTTCAATGAGATTATTTAAAAATTTAACCGGTAGAGTAGGAAGAGCGTTAATTTCTACAGAAGGATATGTGATATTAATCGAATCAGATTCAATTCATCAGCAGAAGATAAAAGACTATATTTATTCTGATATTGAAAATTTAGAAAAATTAGAAAGTTTCTTACTTTTTTTAATTGAGAAAGAGGAATTTAAATCCAAATTGAAGATGAGAGATTTTGAATTCGAAAAAAATTATCCGAAAGCTTTATTTCAAAATAATTTATTATCTATATTGTTAGACTTAAAAATCTCAAGTGAAAAAATAGAGAATTTTATAGATTCTACTTATTTTAACTTATTATATAAAGAAAAGACTATAACTTATCAGAAAGCAAGGGATCTAATAAAAGAAACACTCTCTACTATGGAATATTTGCCGATACCAGTTATTTCACATTCAAGTCCATATCATATTACTAAATTTGGAAAATTATGTTATGAGACGGGTTTATCACCTATAACAATGAATAATTTTTATTTTGAATTAAGAAATCTCAAAAAATATTTCAAGACTGAGAATTTTTTAGACAATGAACACAAGAAAGACGAATTTCTAAAAGAATGGTTTGGTATATTTAGACATGCTATTGAAATTAAAAATGCAAGACTGAATAGACTCCCTTTAAATAATGAGGAAATTCCTCAAATATTACTAGATTGGCTAAATGGAGAAAGTTATATAGCAATATTTAATAAATATTTTGAAAAATCTGATAAAGGGTTCAGGAGAACCGTAGATTTTATTCGACAATATATCATTTTTTATGGCCCGTGGCTTTCTTTTGGTTTAAATGAATTATTTAATTTTATGTTTAGAAATTTAAAATTACCTCCATTTTTAGAAAATCTCCCAAATTTTCTTTTAGCAGGTACGAAAGATTGGGTTGAGATGATGTTGATTAGTCTTGAAATATGTAATCGTAATGAAGGAAGTAAAGAATTAGCAAAATTTTTCAATATCCAACGAGAGAGTGAAGAAATTATGGTTAAAGAATTTATTAATCAGATCCTTAAACTCAATGAATATGAGGTTCTAAAACTATTGGAAAACTATCATAAGGATTATATTAATAATGTTTGGGAAAAAATTCACAAATGGAAGTTTAAGTTTAGGTTTCAATGATTAATCCTTAATTAAATTTCCATAACAGTTTACAGTGATACACTTTTTTTATGTGGTTTTCCTTAGAGTGAAACTGAAATAGATTCATAATTAGAACTTTTAAAATTTCTTACAATAATCATAATACAGGAGTAATATTAAATTAATATGCCTTTGAAGTCAATAACCTATACATTTCCACTATCATTAGTAATGAATTTTTCATCGAATAATAGATATTCATATATCTTTTTAACTATTATTGAATTAAATTCAACTGGTCTATTTTGCACTAAAAATCCTTCGAAATCAGACTCTGAATTTACCTTTCGGGTTGATTTATTTGATTAAAATAAAAAGAAAATAAAGATGATGATAATTTAAGGTATAATTTAATACTTTTTTCAAATTATAATAACCATTTCGCGAAGACTTATAATAAAGAGGTATATTTGAGAGAGTTATTTAAATAATATTACGTAAGATAATGAATTAGATCTGGTCTGAGGAATTAATTCTAATAGCAGAGAGAGCTGTCTAATAACTTCACACTCAATTAAGATTAATGAAAACATCAACAGAGAAATGGTCTGATCCAGAGCTTGCATGTGCAGTATCTCCAGTGGTAGAGTTGATAATATTGGAGGATAAAAATTGATTGACATAAATAAAATCGATACGGGAATCATAGCTTGGGTAAGATACTCCCCAATCAGTGGGATTCAATGTTCGATGAACATCAGTCCAATCATGAATTGCAGATGAATAAGCACTATAATCACTTCCAGTCTCAGGATTTGTATAAGGGGGGACCATCATACTTAAAGGACCATAACCAAGCCCACTCTGAAGAGTATTAATGCCCCAATCTTCAAGAGAGAAGGAGTTTAAATCGCCCAAATAAACAATAGGTATATCTCCTAAATTATCCATATAATTGATAATACCTTCTTGTTCCCATTCTCTCCTTTGTTCATTTGTAGATCCAGGCATTGCTTTTAAATGGGAACCAATAATATGCATCAATGTTCCACTTACATTTACTTCTACATCAAAGAAATCATGAGTAACATCATAACTAGTAGTATCATCGAGAGGGACATGAGTTATTTGATTATAGGTAATAACAGGATAGCGGCTCATAATTGCCGCTCCATCAGTAGAATATAATATTCCTCGAGTACAATATCCAATATAAGGATTATTATTTATTTTAACTCTATAATTGTAAATGTAGAATGCTAATATTTGCAAAGAGATATAGTGAAAATTAAAAAAATTTAAATTTTAAGAAAATGTAATAAGCGGTAAAGAAATTAAGAATTAGAACACAATAAGATGAATTGAGTTATAAAAATTGGAGTGTATACTTGATTTTATATAAAAAGTTTGAAATTTTTTTATAAAATCCAAATAATCCAGAATATAAGAGTAAAATAGATAAATTAGATAAATGCTATTTACTAGAATTAAATCTAGAAATATGGTGTTTTTAAGGAGGAGAATTAAAATAGATTAGTTGCGAGGAAATAATGCCATCCAATCTGAAGTCTCTCTCCATAGACAACTTATCGTGGTATTTGGAGTGTTCCATTCCAAGACTATTAAATATTCAAGACCTTTTTCATCCTTATTTTTTTTCCAACCATCCCAATCCAATGAATCTATAGATTTTAAAAATTGTTTCAAGCTCTCTAATTTTTCTCTATCTTTCCAATTATTTATGTAAAATGCTTTATCCTTCTCTCTTATTGTTCTAGCATATCTAATCGTATCCTCGTTCAGAACAGAATTTTCTGAAATATATTTGCGTGATTCTGAAGAGCCAACACCGGCGACTAAATAAACCTTAATATTTTTTTTTTCATTATATTTTTTTTCAATAAATCGATTCTCAAAATCTTTCTTGTATGAATTGATAAATTGATTGCCAGTTCCGATGACATCATCAAAAAAAATTATTCGAATATCCTTCTCATGACTTAATCCTTCTAAACATTGAATTAATTCCTTAGTTTTATAAATTAAGATTTTATCTCTATTAATTTTTTTAATAAAATAACTCCAAAAGGTATTGCTTTTAATCCATTTATTATCAAATACTCCAAAAATAATTTTAGAACTTTTTGTAAAAGGTATTTTTTCAAATTCTTCTTGTAAGCTTTTTATCATCTCTTCTTGAGTGAAATAATTTATTCGATTTAATAATTTTAGCATTGAATTTCTTAGATCATCGGGAAATTGATTTATATATTGTAAAAGCTGTGATTTTTCGAGGTTTTTATTTTTATATCTTTTCATTTTTTCTAAAATTTCACTAATTATTTGATTTTCAAGCACTTTTTCTTTTTTTCTTCTTAATCTTCCATTTTTCGTTAAAATTACACTATCAAACATTTTAATCCCTTTTAAATATGTAGTTAAAAGAGCATTAATAATTCTAACCAACTCTATATTTGAAGCTTCGGGACGGAGAATATCAGCTTTATAATTTTTAATATTTAGATAGGAGTAAATTTTGGAACCTTGTGGAAAAGTCTCATTTAATATAAATTCCCCCAACTTTCTTACCTCACTATCAAACTTTGCCCATATAGTTGAGTTTCCTTCATATAACTGTTTTAATCTAAATACAACTTCTCTAATATGAAAAAAAGGAATAATGTGTTTCTCTACCAATATTTTATCTTCAGGAATAATATCGACATATTCTTTAATTTTCCATTCTTGAACAATTTCGAAAATATCATCTGAAAAATCAATGAGTTCTTCAATTAAGGCCACCATTTCTTTACCATGCTTACTCTCAATAAATTTATTATGTTTGATTCTTTTAGATTTAATATATCTCTTTAATCTATATATACCCCCCCTTTTACTTGATGGTATTGCTAGCAAACAATCTTTAAATGCACGATCTAATATAATAGATCCTTTAATATCATAGAAAATTGGAGGGTTATAATTTGGTTTAATGTCATTTTTTATATCTAAGGAGAAATTCGTACTTACAAAATCAACATCGATATTAAATTTTATAAAAATTTTTGAATTAATTTGAATTGAACTTTCCTCCAAAAGATATTCTATCAATGAAAACAAACCTTCAAACCAGTCTTCATCTTGGTTATCACTTAAAAATTTAAAAACAGGCATATAATCTAAGCTAGGAGTTCCAGTAAATAACCTTTCGATATCTTGAAAATATGTATCATCATATTCTTCCTTTCTATGAATAGAAGTGCAAAATTCTAAAAAGTTATTATATGTATTTTTATTTTTTCTATAATTATCTAAAAATTTTTGAAGATATTCTTTAAAGAAAGCATCTAAATATTGAACAGTATTTATTTTACCTAATTTTTTACCAAAAAAATCAACAATTCCTTTACATAGAAAATAATGGATTAATTCTTCTTCATATTCTGGTCTAAGAGCGTATCTTAACCTTTTTTCAAACATTTGCTCAATATCAGTATTATTCCAATATTCATACATTATAAATTTATCAAAAACTCCTCTCCCAGACGGGTCTTTTAAAGCTGCAAAATTCATCCAATTTTTATTTCCAATAACAAATATAAAAAGATTAAGATTGGCGAAATAGTTATCAATTTCCCAATATCCTTGAAAATTTCGCCAGAATTCATAAAAAGCTATAAAATGCTTTTCTTTTTTATAAATAACATTTGCCTGATCAAATTCAACGATAAATTTAGAATTTCTTTTTATTTTTTTATATTCTCTGTATATTTTACATATCAGAAAGATCTTATCTTCATAATTCTCTTTCTTAATCCCTCTAAAAGAATAACCTCTTTTCTTTTCAAATTCTTGCAATGTTTTTTTAACAATTTTTTCAAATGTTGGTTCTTCTATTTGCATTAAAAGATTTAACCAAGTACTATATATCCAATGATCAATCTCATCAATATCTTTATATTTAGCTCTTTCTGAATTTATAGTTATTATAATACAATTTTTATATTCTTTTTTTATTTTATAAATAATATATTTGCCTAATTCGGTTTTTCCTATTCGAAAATTGCCTAAAATTGCAATTCTTTTATGAAAAAACTTATACCAATTTTTTGATAAGTTATAAAGTGGAGTAAAAATATGTTTTTTTAATTCTTCCTGATCTACCTGCGTAAATAGTATTTCTCTATTTCTATCGTCCAACATATCAACATAAATACGATCCGGATAAAAAAAATTAGAATAAATAATGCTCCCCTTAATTCTTATTTATAATGGTTATTAAATTATTGACTTAAAATTATAAAAATTTTATAGAAAATTATGATTTTCACTTTTTATTTATTATTAATATAAGGATTATTTTTTCTTGATTTTAAGAATAAATTTCTTTTTCAATTGCTATTTAACTTCTTTAAAAATTAAATTTATTACTTTTATTTTTATGTTAATTTTTTTAATTTAATATTTATTTTACAAAATTATAAAATTTTTTAAAATAATAAAAATATGGATTTTTATTACAAATTAATTATAATAACGTTTTTAATTGAAAAAGAGTCTTACAACTTCTAAATTAATTATTAAAAATTTTAAAAATAAGATGCTATTTAACCTTTTAATTAATAAATTTATCCATATTTAAATAAAAAATGGATTAAAAAACATTTTTTTATAAAATCCTTTATATACATATTAATATTTCTAAAAATCTTTAATTTGACTTATTTAAACTTGAAATATATTGTATATTTTTATTTATTGAAACTACTGATTTTTATAAAATTGTATAAAATTATTATTGCATAAATAATTAACTTTTATTTTAAAAAAAAATCATTTAATATTTAATGAAAGATAAAAATTTTTCAGTAATAACAAAAAATGTCTCAAGAAATTTTAAATCAAAGAAGATTTTTTCTTAATGTCGTACCTAAAGAATATTTAATAGGAATTATAAAGGAAAAGAAATTTTCTGAGGGAGAATTAAAGAAAAAATTAGAAAATACTTTAAATAAGAGAGTATTAAAACCTAAAGATAAAATCAATAAGCTTTCTCATTCAAATTTAATTAAACTATTCATTGAATATGATATTTTATCCTTAAGGCAAGAAAAATATTTATTTTTTCAATTTAGGGATAGTAAAAACCCTATTTTTTATTTATACAAGTTTAAAGGCAACATAGAAGATAATTTAGAGAAAATTTACAAAAAAGTTGCTGATTTAATTTCTAAATCTCATTTAGATGAAAAATGTGAATTTAAAATAATCCAAGAAGGTCAAGAAACCCAAAATACTCTCAACTATCGATATAAAGAATTTGAAATAATACAAAACCGAATTTTTCAAGAAAAGAAAATTATTGAATTTAATTTTGAATATTTAGAGAGAATTGATTATCTTGATAAAACCTATGCTCGCAAATTTGTATATTCTCTAAAATATGGATTATTTTGGCTAGATAAAAGAAATCAACTCGTCATTATTAAATGTCAAAATGAAAAGATTGTTGAGGCAATTATCTCTCTTTTAGAAAAATGTTTGAAATCAACTTTTTGGAAATTTAATTTACATAAAAGTATAGTGGATAAGCTTTTTGATTTTAAAAAGATGATTAAGATAGCATTAAAATCCAATAAGAATATTAATCCAGAATTATTGGAATCAATAATAATTAGAGATAAGAAATATGCAGAAAAACTAAATGATCCAATATATGAATTTCTCCTGAACTATCAAAGGAGGATGGGAAGTTATCATACTTCTATTAAAGGTTTTCCTCGAAAAATAAAAGTTGATGTAAATGAAACTGGCAAAATCTCATTAGTTGGAAAATCAATAAAATTAGATAAATGTAGAGAATGGTTAATTGAAACACTTCTTGAAATTATTAAGATTCAAGAGGAACTCTGGAAATCAGGAAATATAACTTCTTATATTAACTCCAGTGATTGTATTAAACGTTCAAATTTATATAAACAACTTAAAAATGAAGTATCTAGAGCAAAATTATTTGAATTAATCACAAAAATTATAATCTTGAAAGAAAAACCAGATATAGAATCTATAGAATTCATATTTCCACCTAAAATTTCATATTATTATAGAGATTTCATTGTAACTTTCATTGATTTAAGATGTTCTATTGAAGATTGTAATGCTAGTTTATTATGTCCAAATCTTAGTTGTGAATCAACTGGTTTTATAATTTTAATAGATATAATAAAAAAGCAATTTAATATTAAGTGTAATGATTGTGGGTTCGAAATTTCAGATAAAATGAAATTAAAATGCATAGATAATCACGAAAATATCCCGAAATTAAATGAATCCTTCCTTTATTTATTTACCCCCGAAATAAAAATTGAAATTAATAAAATCTTAAAAGATTTAGAAATTGGTTATAAAATTGATTCTGATAAAGAAATATTTTTTATTGAACGCAACGCCTTATACCGAAAAATTATTGATGGTAAAATCGTATATAAGTGGGATGAGTTACCAATATTTCAAAAAATTCCTAAGATGGAAGAACTTTCTAATGAAGTAAGAAAACAACAAGTATATAATATTAAAGATATTCTTGAAAAATGTAATAAATGTAAAGGCCGGTGTAGGGCTTGTGATATTTATTTAGAAAGTGGTAATATATGCCTTTTAAAGATATTTGCCAAATTATCAGAAGGACAAGCCCATCCTCATGCAGGAACTGAATTTGGAGATTTTGAATTTCCGGAGAAGTTTTCATATGGAATCGAAAATATAATTGGAATAGCAAAAAGCTATAAAAAACCGATAAAGAGTAATATTCAAGATATTTTAGGCGTACCTTTTTCTTTATTAACGTTTAAAAGAAATGATCATTTATTTGAACAATTTTTCCAATTAAGTATGGATGGAACAGTTCGATTTATTATGGTCGTTTCTGGAAGATTAATTGATACGCGATTAAAAAATGCATTGCATGAAATAGCAAAATGGAGAAAAAAGAAAGTGGTTATTATTGGACCTAAAGAATTAATTCCTATTTTTGCATATTATTTTAGGCCTTAATTTACTTAATCAATGGTGACAAAAAATGGAAAAGAAATATTATGACATTCGATGAAGATTTTCAAAAAATCAAGGAAGATTTATCTTTAGTCAATGATTGTATAAAAATAATGCTCTCAAATATTAATGCTGTAAAATCGGATGATAAGAGTGGATGTTGGAATATAGAATATATAAGACCAGAAATTAATTATTATTTAATTCATGAATTGGGACATATTATTTTAGCTAAAGAAGCAAGTTATTCTTATTTTGCAAGAGAACCTAATGAAAATACAAATCAAGATGTTTTCGATTATATTAACTACTTAATAGATTGTTTTGCAAATTATCATTCATTTAACAGCGAATACTATCCATTGTATCTTAATTATATAGATAAGTTATTAAATTTGATTCACCGAGGATTTGTATTTACCAATACTCATGAGCTTTTGGGGGGATATCTTGGTTTTTATTTAGAGTTTAAATATAACTTAAAGGTAAATGATAAAGAAAATCGCCAGGTAGATATAAAAACTTACTTAAGAAACTTAAAAAATATTATTGTTCAAAATTCTCAGCTATATCATCAACTTTTTCAAAAGATTAATCGAAAACTCGATGATTTTGAATTTCTTAGGAGTACTGATAATCCAGAAGAAATTATAAAATTCTGTTTTGATTTGTTAGAAATACTACCCTTTTGGAATAAAGAATTTTTAAAATATCAATTTACATTAATCTTCCAAAATATTGATTTGTCATTTTTAGAATAAGAATATTTAAATAAGGTTCTATTCAGTTTTCATATATTTTTAAAATTTAAAATTAGCTGAACTAAAAGATGAAAAGAGATCTCGAAAAATTTAAAAAAAAAATAAGGGATGAAGAATAAGTTGAGTTTTATAAAGATAGATATAAAATACCTAGAAATGCAAGAATCTTTGCTCAATTTAAATTTCAGAGAAATTAAGGAATTTTAAAAATTAATTGAGTAAGAAAAAAAATGAAATTTAGATTAGAAGACATCCAGAAAATATTTAGTAAAAATATTTCTGTAAATCTTATTACTAAAAAATTAATCTCCTGTAATTCTGAAACAGATGATTATTTAAATAAGGCTATAGAATATATGAAAAAGCGTAACTTCGATGTTTTAGGATATAAAGAAAATAATATTGTTGAACAATACATAACAATAAATCGAGAAATAAAACCTATAAAACCTTCAGATATCGTGGCAGAAACAACACCAATAATCGATGTATTATATCTCATGAGTAAAAAAAAAAGATTATTTGTTATGAGAGGGAATAGAATTGAAGGGATTGTAACAAGGGGAGATTTACAGAAAGCTCCTGTCTTCTTATTATTTTTTGGAATTATTACTATTTTTGAGATAAAATGCAATCAATTGATTGAAAAAATTCACACTCAAGAATCTTGGAAAAAAAAGCTTAATAATAATAGTTTAAAAAAAGCTGAAAATTTTTTTGAAGAATTAATAATTAAAAGTGAAGATATCACTTTATTGGAATGCCTATATTTAAAAGATAAATTTGAAATACTTCTTAAAACTCAAGAATTTTTAGATTTGTTAAAAACTATTAATATTAATTCAGATGAATCTGCAGAATCATTTTTAACGGAAATTCGGGAATTTAGAAATAATTTAGCACATCCTCGGGATATTCTTATTGGAACTACATGGGATCTAATAATAAACATGATTGAAAAAATCGAAAAGTTATCAAAAGCAATAGAAAAATATATTGAAATCTAATTTATTTTTTGATATAGAAATATATATGAAAATTCGCGAAATATCAGTTTCATTAATTTTTGTATATTCCATCAATCTAGATATATATAATTGTAATATTTAGAATACAATCTTATTATTTCTACTTAAATTTTATATAGAATTTATTCGATTATATAATTATAGAATCAAAGCAAAACTTATATGTGAGCTCATGGCAGATTTCCTCAGTAAGCCTCCTTTAACCGCTACCGATGGAGAGAGATCATTTTATAGTCGGATTAAGCATGTTTTTATTGGGGAGAATCATGTAATTGGATATTTTGAGCCTGATATTGGTGGTCTCCACCCAGATTTTCTATTACTTTCGCCCAAGTATGGGATTATTATTGTAGAAATTAAGGATTATTCGGAGAAATATCTGAAAGCAATAAATAAATCAGGGAAATGGGAGAGATTAAAGGGTGATAAGTTAATTTTCATTGATAATCCTTTTGATCAATTGTATCAATATTGGCGTGTGATAAAAGACAGGATAGATTATTGTCACTTTCCTGATGATATTAAAATCCCAATTATTAGATTGGTAGTCTTTAGTAAAATCTCGCAAAGTGGATATATTGCTGAAGAGCTTCGGAGAATAGTTCCAAATAAAATCCATTTATGCTTCAAGGAAACTGTGAATAAAAATGTTAAATTTAAAGAATTTTTTAATGACATTATACCTTTAGATTTTAAGCTAACTAGTAAGCATTTTGAAATATTAAGGACTAATATTATACCAACATGTCGTTTACCAGACTTGAAACAAGTTAATTTGTTAGAATACTTTTCATGTGAAGTGAAAGTAAAATTATTAGATCGTGAACAAGAAAAGTTAGCAAGAGAATTAGGTGAAGGACATAGATTGATTTTTGGAGTTGCTGGAAGTGGAAAAACAGTTGCTCTGATTGCCCGTGCGAGAATTCTAGCCAAGCGTCATCTGGATTGGAAGATTCTCATTTTATGTTATAACAGGCTCTTAGCAAAAATGATTTTTCATATGTTAAATCCACAAGATTATGATGCAGATATTACCATTAATACATTTCATGGATGGGCGAGGAGTTATATTTTAAATACTGATAATCATTTTGCTACTCAATATCAAAAAGCGGAGCAAGAAGCCGAGAAAAAGCAAGATATAAACGAATTTTTCCAAAAGTATGTACCTGAATTATTTTTGTCAATGTTGGAATCTCAAGGTAACAATATATTACAATATGATGCGATTTTAATTGATGAAGCTCAAGACTTCGAAAAAGAATGGTTTCTTCCAATAATGAAAGTATTAAATCCTGAAACCAACTCACTATTAGTCACCTGTGATGGTCTTCAAGGAATTTATGCACGAAAAAGATTTCATTGGTCTAATGTTGGAATACAAGCTAAGGGAAGGGTAAGAAGGTTTGATAAATCTTATCGGATTCCAATTGAAATTGGTATTTTGGCTCAAGAAACTTTGCCAAAAAATCTAAAAAATATGCTAGATCAATTTGATGAGTTTATTTCAACTAAAGAATTCATTGGTTCTCATGGAATTGTTGAAATTATGATATCTGAGACACGAGATGAAGAATATATGAATTTAACCGATAAAATAACTCACCTTTTAAAATATCCTCAAGAAGTTTTAATTCTTTTTAAACATAATATGGCCAAATTAGAGTATAAACATCCATTTCTTGAATCTTTAAAAAATTATAAAATTGGATGGATGGACTTACAAAAATATAATTATGAATCACCTGGATTATTGATCGGGACATTATATGGAACTAAAGGATTAGAATCTGATACGATTATAATTCCGGAATTAGACACCTATAATTCAGATAAAGATCGCCAATTACTTTATGTTGGAATGACACGTTCTCGTAAAAGGCTAATTTTGAGTGCTAATAAGTCTACTGAATTGATAAAGTCGTTAGAACCATATCAAACTTAAGTTTCAATCTGGCAAATAGGACAAATATGCGAACCAATTAAAATAAACCTATTTGTGGGAGTAATAAATTGTGAATCAATTAAAACTTGTGCTAAATTTTTATTTTCAGAATAGTCTTTTAAAATGAATTCATTTGGAGTAAGTTCTACTGAATCATACATTATCGAAAGTTCAGCTATTGGTTTACCACTATTATCATGAATAAAAACAGCAAGTTGGCCATTATCATAACGTTTTATACGGAGTATTCTTTCTGATTTTATTTGATTGGCTATCATCTTTTTCATAAATTATTATAAAATCATTATTTATAAATAGAAAAAGTGTGTTTAGAAAATGATTTTTAATTAAGAGTTGCTTTTTAATTAACTAAAAAAAATCAATATCCAGAATTTCACTTTTTATATATAATCAATTTAATTATATTTTCCTTGTATATTTCTATCTTTGGTTTACAATTTTATATATATTCAATTAATTAAATCTTTTTTAAAAATCAATATTTTTATTATTTACACTCCAGAGCTCATTTGAATTGAAACAATAAAAATCTCTAAGTTTATAAACTCCACTAATTTTTAAATAAGACTTTAATAATTAGATTTTAAAGAAATTACTTTTTTGTTAAATATAAGTGCATTGAAGAAAATTTCAAAGAGTCGTAGAATTTGGACCAAAAACGAAAAGTCAAATTAATGCAATATGGAATATCTCAAGCTGATGCTGAAGAGATTTTAAATAGAGGTTATAATCTAACTCAATTGAGAAATAATCCCATTATAAAATTAAATAAAGTATTTTCAGAAGATAAAGTCAGAGTTTGGAAAGAAAAAATTAAGAGAAAGAGAATACCTAATAGAGATTTTCATAAATTATTATACAAAAGCGATTTTGAATGTGTTTTATGTAATTTAGGAAACAAATTACCTGTTATTATCCATCATATCGAGCCTTATGAAGTATCCCAAAATAATGAGTTTGATAATCTAATTTTATTATGTTTAAATCATCATGATCAAGTACATACCCACTCAGATATTACTCGAGATAAATTTCCTCCAGAAATTCTAAAATCATTGAGAGAGAAGAGATATAAATTAGTTGATAAAAATCGATATGAATTAGAGTTAAATAGATTAGAAGATATAGAAGTTGAACCTGTTAAACAATTAGGTTATTTATTTGCAAATTTAATTCCAATACAAATCCCCAAAGAATTATTTTGCATAGCTGACACGCGATTTAGAACTTATAATAATATATATGATGAGGCTAAAAAGAAAAACTTGATTTTACCCCCTTTTATATTAAAAAAAGAGCAGTTTGTAACAATCAGTAAGATAGAAAAATTGGAAGGCCTTGAGGATATAATAGATTTAAATACCCTCAAATTAGTGGATATAAACAATTGGTTGATGAAACGAACTACTCGAATCTATGTGTTTGAACTGATAAATAAATGGATAAAAGAATTTTGCTTCTTAAGAAAAAGATATATTGGATATCTACCAAAGGCTAAAATAATTTACTATAAGAATAAACCCAGAAATTTCCCTAAAAAAGATAGAAGTAAAATAGGTTGGGATAGAATTAAAGAAAAATGGATACCTGGCTCTAAAGGATTAACGTGCTTAAAAGCATACACATCAAAAACAACAGGAAGAATTCTAAATCTTCAACATCTTGCTGTAAAAATAAAACCAGTATTTCTTGAAAATCGATTATTTTTATCATTAATTCCTACTTGGATATTTACTTATGATGGAATTCATTTTTGCTCATCTGAAGATACCAAGAAACATCATGAAGAAATGAGTGGTTCTAAAAGTAATTACAATAGAGGACAATCTCGATTTTTTACATTCTGGTATTGGTTTTTATTTAAAAACCCATTTAATGAGTACTTTATATCAAAATACTATAGCCCGCAAAAAGTTCAAGAAGTTTTAAAATTAATACGGATTGGAAAACCATTACTCTTTGAATTGGATTATCGTCCCTCCTCTAAAAAAAAGGATGATAAATATGAATTACATGAGGAATATTTATTAAAAATAAATAAGAAGGATTAAAAATGAGAATATGGAGAATTAGAGAACCAAAATTAATTTTTTCAAGAGGTAATAGAGATGTTAATCCATGTAATGGTCTTATAAAATATGGACCTTGTGGGCCCGATGTGAATAAAGATGCAGAGTTTCTTCCAATCCGTGTTGGTTTAATCGGTACAGTTAATACCATCAATGGAATTAAAACTTTCCTTTATAATCTTTCAAATAAAACTTATCCTCTTGATAAAGATAAAAATTATTTAACATTTTTTCCCGGTCTTTCAAAAATTTCAAAGATCAATTGTAAAATAATATTATCAAATACTTGGGAAGATATTATTACCAAAAAAGAGTTTAAAAATTGCCTTAATAAACCTTCCCGAATTGAAAAGGGGCAAGAATTTATTAAACTTTTTGAGAATAAATTAAAAGCCATGATTGTTAGAGAGCCACCACCGCATATAATTTTATTAGCCGTATTAAAAGAGGAATTGAGTCATTTTCAAAAGCATGGTAAGAAAACACATATAGTTAAATTTGTTAAAAGAACTTTTAGCGATAAATCCATTTTAGCAGCTCAAATGAGTGGTGGAGATCTTGATTTTCACAACATTATTAAAACTATAGGTTTGAAATATAGAACACCCACTCAATTAGTTACCGAAAGGACTTGGATTCAGGAAGAAGGAGAAACACAAGATCCATCAATGGTTGCATGGAATTTTTCAGTCGGACTCTATTATAAGGCTACAGGAATTCCTTGGAAAGTTATAGATTTATATCCTGGAACTTGCTATGCTGGAGTAGACTTTTATCCCGACAATATTGCTCAAGGGGGATTAATGGGAGTTAGTATGGCGCAGATTTTTTTACATACAGGCCGTAGTTATGTTTTGCGTGGACAACCATTTCCATGGAACTTCAACCAAGATAGAAATCCTCATCTTGATGAAATTCAAGCCCAAGTATTAATGAAAGAAATCATAAATGAATACAATAATCATATGGGGCAAGATCCTCAAAGGATTGTTATTCATAAATCTACTGAATTTCAAAAAGAAGAATTGAGAGGTTTTATGGAAGCGACAAAAGATATCCCTAATCGAAACTTTATTTCTATTTCAAAAAAAGGTGTTAGATTTTATACAGATGATCAATATCCAGTTGTAAGAGGGACAGTTATATCAATCTCAAATAATGAGCATTTTCTCTACACTTCTGGGTTTGTTCCTGCCTTAAATACGTATATTGGTGCTCATGTGCCTACACCTCTCTCTATTAAATTATTTAAATGTGATTCCACTTATGATCAGTTATTAACTGAAATTATGGCATTTTCTAAATTAGATTGGAATAACGCTGAATTTTGTAGTAAATATCCAATTACATTAAAAGTATCCCATAGAGTAGGTATTATTCTGGCAGAAGCTAGGGCAAGACAAATTCAAAATTTACCCGAGCAATATAGGTTCTATATGTAAATCATATTTAGGAGGATTATTAAAATGAATAAAGCTACGGAAGAAATGTTTAATGATATGCTATCAACAGCAAAAATTCTAGTTGAAGCACCTAATAATGTCAATTGGGATTTATCTCATTATATTGCAGATAATATAATTGGAAAGATTATAATGTTAAAACTAAATGAAGAAAAAGGTTATTCAAAAAATACAATTGAAAATCTCTCATTTCCAAACCTAATAGAAGAATTTAAAAAAGAATTTTCTTCAATTAATTTGGATTATAATGAAATTAAAGCACAACATAGTAAGGGTAGAAATCCTTTTCAACATAAATTAATTACAAATTATTTAGGGATCAGACAATCTCAAGCGAGATTATATGTTCAGCTTTTACATCAATTAATGGAAAAAATAGGAATTTATAATCCAAAACCGGATTATAGCATTATAACTAGAAGAGAAATACCTAAATATCCATTAGACCCAAAAAGTGAATTAGAATTCTTCATTGAGAGATTAAATTCAAAAGATTATGAAGCAATTTTAAATAGATTTTATGATTCTGATTTTAGGAATATTTTCAAAAAACTATTTACTGAAATTAAAATGGATACTGGATATTTAGAACTTATTAGTAATTCATTTGCATTTGTTTTAGGAGTAGATAAAATAATAGCGATTAAACCTTTGTTTAAACAAAAAGAAAAATATAAAATTAGTTGGGATAATATGGCTATTGCTGAAAAGGTTCAAGTGTTTTTAGTCGATTTTAAAGAACGTGTAAAATTAATTTATGGATTTGATTTTTAACAAAATTAGAAAATAAAAAAGAAGAAAAAGTGAAAGAATTCGATTTAATTAAAAAAATTAAAGATATTTATAAGTTTGTTGAAGATTATAAGAAAAATTTATCAATTAAGGAAGATATCGAAATTAAAAAATCTTCTCAACCAGGAGATACATCAATTATTTGTAATTTTATAAATAACAAGTGGATTTTAATATATTCTCCTAATGATCACATTTTTTTATTGATTCATGAATTAGGTCATCTATATTTAGCGATGATTACGAAATGTATATATTTTGCCAAACAACTTGGTTCTAATACAAATAGCGAAATCTAGAGGTTTGTTAATTCCATAGTGGATGCCATTGTTAATTATAAAATCTCTCGATTTGAAGATATATATCCTTATTTTGTCAATTATATTGAGTATATATTTTATAGAACAAGAACAGGTATCAATATTATGCATCTACCATCTCCATTAAGTTTTTATATTGATTATTATCTAGAAATGAAATATAGTCTGAATACCTCAGATTTTAAGATCTTTAAATCAAACATTCAACAATTCCTAAATGATTATGAAGATCAATTAATAAGAGAGAGAATTTTAAATAAAATAGAATTATCTCAAATCAAGGATATATTAGTGAAGTTTTCTGATTACTTAAATAGTGGAGAGAGTACCACTTTTATTTTCTGTATTACAAAAATATTAAAAAGTTTAAAAAAATGGTCTAATGGTTTAATCAATAAAAACATTAAGAATATCTTCCATCTCAAATGAATTTTTTTTCCACCAAGCATAGACTCCATATCTATTAATGAACATCTTTCTATTCAGCTTAATATCTTTAAGCGCATTTACAATTCCAACCTTTAAAATAAGTCTACTAAAATAATAAGTGTTCTCAGTATTTTGATAAAATCTACCCAAATGATCAATCATTATATAAGATTTAATCATGTTAAGATTATTTTTTGGAATTGGATAATGATTTTTATGTTTTTTAGATATTCTAAAAGAAAAATAAAATTTTCCTATTTTCTTGATATTCTATGATTACTCAAAATAAAAAATCTAGTAATTCGGCATCTATGCCGAAAATTCGGCACTGTCAATTTTCAATTTCCTCTAATTTTATAGATACTGAGGAAATGGATTTTTAAATTTCGGCATCTATACCGAAAAATCGGTAATTATGCCGAAAAATGTTTTAATAATCATTTCAATATAATTTATTGATATAAATTAAGGTATTTTATTATAAACTATTTTAAATTATGTCGATAAGTTATACGAATAAAAGATACTAACCAAAATTATTATAAAACTAAATTGTATATTTTTCAAATTTTAAGGATAATAGATTGTAATATTTCAAACAAAACATTACTATATTTTATTCTTGAGAAAATAAAAGCAAGTATTTTCTATTCTGTTTTTTTATTATGACTAGTGAAATTACACCAGTTATTATATTCGGGTTGATTAAATGCCCCTTTTTTTTATTTATGCGTATTATCGAAGAATGACTCATGCACTATTTCAGGATATAAAAGATATTCTAAGTATATTTCAAAATGTAAAGCTTTGAAAGATCATCATTATTTATTTTAATTTCTATTCTTTTTATTGCAAAATGGATCAGAAAGACTTATTTTCTCTACCCCCTCCATTAAAAAATGTAAAAACTGTTAATATAATTGTAGATTATAATGAAAAATAAAGAAGAAGAATATCAAGCAATTGTTGAAAAGCGAAAAATTTGTTCTTTATGTGAAGATTTAGAGAATCCTTCAGAAGTAAATCCAGAGTACGACTCAGATGAAATTGGAATGTGGGCATTATAGCAGGGAGATTTAGACGCTAAAATAATGATTGTTGGTCAAGATTGGGGAGATATTAAAACTTACAATGAATGGAAAGGTCGAGATAAAGATACCAATAAAACAAATGCTAATCTCATTAAACTATTATCTCTAATTGGATATAACATTGAGAGTCCAGAGACTTCGACTAAAAAAAATAATGGTTTATTCTTTACTAATTTCGTTTTGTGTTTAATAAAAGGGGAAATGCAAGCAACAGTAGATGATAACTCCTATAAAAATTGTATGAAAACATTTATGAGACCATTAATTGAATTGATTCGACCCAAATTAATAATAACCTTAGGCAAAAAGGCTTATGATAGTATCACTTCTCTATACGGTGTAGAACAAAAAAAGCGTTTGAGAGACGCTGTTCGAAAGTTAATACAGATAAATAGAGAAACAAATCTATATGCTGTTTATCATTGCGGAGCAGGGTCAATAAATAAAAACAGACCATGGGAAGAAATGAAACAAGATTGGATTTGGTTAGAAACTCAGAATTTACAATTGTAACACAATTCTATTTTGTTAAACTTTTAATCGTACCAGACACTTAAAAGAAGACTCCTATAATTGATAAAGTATGTTTTCCAATAATCTTTCCTACTTTTTTAATATATTTCCCTCTAGTAATCTCTTTATTTTTATATTTTTGACGTATTATTTTTAATTTCTGATAATCACTTCCTAATTTTTCTTTTAGTTGATTAATTACTTGATCAAACTTTTCATTTACTTCTGTATCGTGTTTTTCTAATAAATCTAAAATTTTCTTTTGAATTTCCGGTTCAATTTCAAGAGATTTATACTCACTTTTGTTGATTTCTTTTTTAGATAGAATCTTTTTTTTAACATTACATCTCTTTTCTTTTAATAAATGTTCTATAGAATTTATTAAATTTTCAGTGCGTTCTTCTCCTATTAGAACTATTTCTTCATTCTCATCAAATGCAATAATAGCTGTTATTGATTCTGGATCATAAATTTTATTTATTAAACTTCCTATATTTGGATGATAAAGCAAAATCAGAATAGAATCTTGTTTACTTGGTAGAGAATAGCGATACCAAGAAGAAATTACAATATAATATTGTTTTTCATCAATCTCATGACTATATATCTCATAGAAATCGGTAGATTCCTCAAGAAAAGAAAACTTAGAGAGATTTTTAAACATTTTATTTATCCAATTATATTTTGATTGAAGGAATTTTGCAGATTCTAAGACAAATTCCCATAATTCTTCTTTTACAAAAGAGTTAAATATATTTTTATCGATTATTTTTGGATGAGGTAAAAATCCAGAAACTCCTCTCGGGTCAATAATTTTTAATTTTTCTTCAATTTGGTCAAATCCTGAAAAAAGTAGATCAATACCAACACATTGTGTATAATAATTACGCGTTTTTTTATAGTTAAATCTTTTTTTAAAACTCTTAAGAGCTTTTTTAAATGAAGGATAGCTTATATCTGTTAATGCTGAATTCTTAATGTTTGTTACCATATCATTTGGAAAAGGTATCTTATTGAAGTGTAGACCTAGATTATTTCCTTTAGATGATATCCATAAAGTTTCTGACCCTAACCCAGATTTTATTAGGACATTATTTATATTATTCTCAAGTAGCTCTCCAAAAATTAATTGATATAACTTATTAAACTTAGAGACATCAAATAAATAGACTTCTTTTATGTAAAATAAATCTAAATACAAGTACAGTGCTTGTTTGTTTTTTTTGGAGTCATTTGAGACAATATTTGTTAAAAAATTTTGTAATATCTCATAATTCTTTGAAATTAATGATTTTGACAACTTTTCATAACTTAATGTTTCAAAAGGATCAAGCTCAAACTTATGGAAAATCTCAATAAAATTTTCCCAATTCTTATCAAATTCATTTTCATCAATAGCAAATAATATCTCGATATTTCGTTTCACATCATTCTTCAAGTTATTAAGATCATAATATTTATTTCTATATGCCGTTATGCCTGTTTGACAAAATTCTGAATAAAAAACAAGATAATTGAATTTTATATCATCAGAAATTTCTGGAATAATTTTTTCAGCTATACTCGTCATGATAATACCCCTGGTTTTTTATATATTTTAAAATTAAGAATTATTCATGATAAAAGATTTCTCATCACATCTTCATCCTCGAGGATCGCTTGTTTTTTATCAGGATAAATATTAGGTAATCGATCAAAGATTTCAAAATCAATTTTATCGAGATAAATTATGGTCCTGTCATCTTCTTTTAATATTTTTTTCTCTTTAAGTTTATTAAAGATTGGCTCATGATGAATAGAACGGGAATAGAAATCGTCTAAATTCCGAATAGTTAAATGATCACTATCTAAAATCTGCATTAGATGAATATTTCTTTCAATATCTGCCCTATTTTCAAATCTGAAATTAAAATCGTTAAGATCTATTAATTCTCTATCATTAATATTAGCGATACTTGATAGCCCATATTCTGCTATATAATTTTTGTTATTTTTTAAGTTAATTAATATTTGTACTATTTTTTCTTTATCCAATAAAGGATCACTATTTTTTCTTATAGTCATAACATGATAATCATTGAGCATTATTGCTTCGGTATGATGACTTGTATTACTATTATAAAAGTCAATGACTATATTTTCTATTTCTTTCTGATCTTAGTCCTTTATATATTCTTGTTTTTTTCGTCTAACAAACTTATTTATTCTAATTTTCTTAAAAATTAATTTATTTTGAAATTCTCTATAAGCTTTCTTCCGTATCTCCCTTTCGAGATCCCCACTAAAAAATAACGGGAAGTCTCTAATTAGATTATGAATGGATCGAAACCACGATAAGTTTACTTTATTGTATTTATAACTCATATTTTTTAACACCTACTCTATGTATTTGTGATTTTTACTGAAGACAAAAAATTCCCTTAGTTGAGAAAATCTTTATCTTATAGTAATATAATTATAACAGTCAATTGGATTTATAATTAATAAATTCTATAACTATTACATATTTATGTTCAACTTCTTTTAATTTAAGTTTAGCTATTTGTTATCCATTTCATCATTTATATATAATTTTTTTATGAGTTCATATTTGTTTTACCATTTATCCGATATAACATTTAACATTTAAATCTTGACTAATAATTCAAAAGTTAAATTAACAAGATTAGCATGGAATAAAAAATGTAGAAAAAAAATTAAAAAAAAAAATTATTTTTAAATACCTGCTAAATTCATAATCGCATATAAGGCAGGATGATCAGATTCAAATCCACCTGTATAATGAACATATGTCATTGATTCATTTAATTCATGTGAGACAAACAAATGGTCTATTCTTTCATCTGGAATTATGCGCTCACCTGGAAGGTTTGGATCGACTACGGCATTTGCTGGATTAGCAGCTAATACTAATTCATAAGAATCATAGAATTGAGCAATGGTAATATTATATTGTTCTGTATTAGGTTGAAAATTAAAATCGCCCATTAAGATTACATTCTCTTTTCCTGCAGTTACTGTTAAAAGATTCTCTTGCTGGACTATTTGTGTCCTATCTCCTAAAGATGTATTTCTATAATTTCCAAGATGAGTGACAAAGATATTGAAGGTTTTTGTACCTACGATAATTTGAGCCCAAATTGCTGCGGCTTGTTCTTCTACACATTCCATATAAAACGTACGAGCATTTAAAATAGGATATTTTGATAATAACGCTATTCCAAAAGTTCCAGTAACAGTTTTAGGTCCAAAATATGAATAATATCCGAGATTATTACTAATATATCGCACAATATCGTTATTTCCATTAGCGATTCGAGCAGTATCCGATTCTTGTAAACCAATAATATCGGGGTTTAGGTTCTGAATAACAGAGAGTTGTCCTTCAAAATTCATGTTTCCAGGCTCATCAGTACCTTGGTGAATATTATATGTTAAAATTGAAAGGGTATTACTGCCAATGGGTGTTTGTACCTTAGGTAATCCAACAATTAAGCCCCCCAGAATTGTCCCTATAGCTAAAATGCCGATAATTATAACGGTTTTATACCCCTTAATTATATTATTTCGTGAAATTTTCGAAAATATTAAAGATTTTTTCTTTATTAATAAGATTGGTAAAACCATTATTACTCCGCCGATTAAAAATACAAGCCAAATCATATCTCTGAATATTGGACCAACAATTGGAATGTAATCCCAAGTAGTGGTAAATACTGCTGAAAAAATCATAAGAATCAAAAAAATCGCGGATGCAAAAAATGCTGCGCCCATTTTTCGAGTTGACGGTCGACTTCTAAATAATTCCCTTATTAAGATTACAAAATCAATTAATATAATCGGAGAGAGGAAAAGCATTATGTATAAAACGATGTGATGGAATATAGTCGTGTCAGGAGCAAAATAGGGGTAAGAGGAAATAAAAGGAAACGGAACTTGATTGAGCCCAATAGTGAGCGTCATCATTAAAACGAACAATCCATTCCATAATAAAATACCCTTAAAAGGAATTTTACTGATCAAATCAGGCTTTACGATAGCAATTATAATAAAACCAGTTATTAATAATATGAGAATGGATGTTATTACTATGAAATCTCCTTCTGCCCATCTTACAATAACAGCAGGACTACTAAAAGCAAAATAACACAATATTAAAACACCAAATAACCCCAAACATAGAGCTAGAATTTTCCATTTACTTCCCATTTTTCCTGTATTACTTACATCATCTGGATTAACTTTTATCCTGTCGGGATTTGCTAAGTCTATCATCATTATTGCGGCTATAACAACAAGAATCCATCCTATCCATTGAAATACGAATGATATAGATATATCAACTGAAGATCCAAGTGTTCTAAATATAATTGATAGTGCCAGTCCGAAACCTAAACTAATTCCTAACATTAATCCACTTTTTTCATCATTTTCCAAAGATTTTTTTTGAAGATATGCCGGGAAAAAAATCATAAACGAGCCAACACCTAACCCAGTAATTATCATTTTTATTTGTGTATCAAATAGTGGCTGTAAAATCCTACATATAATCATTATTTCTCCAAAGATTACCATTAATTTACTAGGAAAGTTCTTTTTAAACAACAATAAAACAATTGGAGTTAATAAAAACAAAATTGCTGCGATATTCTCATTTATCCCCGAAACAATCATATTTAATAGATAAATAGATTCCACAAATTCCGTTATCTGCTGAAAAAAGAACAGAAATAATATGCTTAAAAGAATCAGTTCAGAATAATACTTACTAAAATGTTTTTTATAGATTTCCATAATTGAATAATAGTATAGTTACAATATATAAATTTTAAGTAATTCTATGTAAAATAATAAATAAGACATGGTTTGAGGGATTAATTATAATACTAGAGAGAGCTGTCTAATAATTTCACATTCAGCCCAGATTAATGAAAACATCAACAGAGAAATGATCTGATCCTGAATTTGCATGGGCGGTATCTCCAGTGGTAGAGTTGATAAGATTGGAAGATAAAAGTTGATTGACATAAATAAAATCGATACGGGAATTATAACTAGGGTAAGTTACACCCCAATTAGTAGGATTCAAAGTTCGATGAACATCAGTCCAATCATGAATTGCAGATGAATAAGCACTATAATCACTTCCAGTTTCAGGATTGCTATAAGGGGGAATCATCATACTCAAAGGACCATAACCAAGCCCACTCTGAAGATTATTAAGGCCCCAATCTTCAGGAGAAAAGGAGTTTAAATCGCCCAAATAAACAATAGGAATATTTCCTAAATTATCCATATAATTGATAATTCCTTCTTGTTCCCATTCTCTCCTTTGTTCATACTCAGATCCAGACATTGCCTTTAAATGGGAACCTATAATATGCATTACTGCCCCGCTTACATTTACTTCTACATCAAAGAAATCATGAGTCACATCATAACTAGTAGTATCATCGAGAGGGACATGAGTTATTTGATTATAGGTAATAACCGGATAGCGGCTCATAATTGCCGCTCCATCAGTAGGATACGATATTCCTTGAGTACAGTATCCAATATAAGGATCTTCCTCTGCAAAATAGGTGTTAAACTCATTTACATATTGATTTAACTTTTCATTGCTATTATCGTCCCAATATCCAGTTTCTAAAAACATAATTACATCTGCATTTTCTTCTTTTACTACAGTTTTCCAATCAGGGTAAGCAGGGTCTTCCCCACTCTCTCTTATGTTGAATGTCATTAATTTAAAAATTGTCGGAGGCGGATTAATTTCGGAATTATTTACTTTTACGGATATTGTATCAGAACCATTATTTCCAGAAGGATCGATAGCTTCACAGAGAATAGTATGAGGACCATCAATTTCTTGTGTTGTATTCCAAGAATAGAACTGTGAGGCTGATTTAAATATGCTATCAATATAAATTGCGTAAGAGTTGATTCCATAGGCATCTGTAGCATCCATAGTAATTGTTACAGTACCTGAAACAGTCGAATTAGCCATAGGAAAAATAATATTAACATTTGGTGGTGTAGTATCTGTCTCTCCGGTATTATTAATAGTTAAAGATATTGTATCAGAACCAGTATTGTCAGAAGGATCGATAGCCTGACAGAGAATAGTGTGAGAACCATCACTTTCTTGTGTTGTATCCCAAGAATAGGATTTTGTACCCGATCTAAATACACCATCAATATAAATTGCGTAAGAACTGATTCCATAGGCATCAGTAGCATCCATAGTAATTGCTACAGTACCCGAAACAGTTGAACCTGCGATAGGAGATACTATTGTAACATTTGGCGGTATGATCTCTGTTTCATTTTGTGGTATTGTATCTGTTTCTTCACTATTATTAACAAATACAGTAACTTCATCATTCCCCCAGATAGTTATGTCTTTAGCTCTACATAAAATAGTATGTGAACCATCTACTTCTTGTGTTGTATCCCAGGTGTAGGAATAAGAGGAATTTTGAATACTTACTCCATCAATTAAAATCTGTGTTTCTTCTATAACCCCTTGCTGGTCAGCTGCCGTAAAAGTAACTGTAGTTGTTCCAGAAAGATTCTCACCTTCAGATGGGTTCGTAATATTAACAATTGGTGGAATATTATCCGGAGTATTTATTATTATAAACACAGAAACTATTGATATCGTAGATATTATTATTAAGATCGCAATAATAGCTAAAATTTTCTTACCTTTCATCTAATCGCATTTTAATAGTAATTATACTCGTTGAATTCAATATTTGTTGATAACTTTAGAAACTTTATTCTTTCAAGATTTCCGCAAATAAAATAATTTACGAGTCTTAATAAATATCGCTTCAATTCGGAAGTATTATAACATCTTTTTTTCTAAAGTATAGAATAAATGTGATTCGGTTATTCCCAAGTTTAAAATCTTTTACAATTAAAAATTTTGCAGATGAATTGCATTGATATAAATCTAAAAAAGTATATTTTTATACTTATTTCTCTAATTTGAAATAATATTCAAAGAAGTTTTGAATATGCAAAATTTATTTCATACATCAACTATGTTATAATTTCTGTTTTTATTTTGAACTACCATCACCTTCAGGTGATGGATTCTTGTCTCTTCGACCACTGCATCCAAAAGGACGTCTTACACGATCTCCACAAGCGTAACTTCCCGTGGTTCCCACGGTAGGTGAGTTATCATCTAATGACCACGATACCTTTCTCTTGTAAGAGGCGTATTCCTTCCATCTTAAGATTCACCGAAGCATTTTCATCCCGCTGTTGTTGAGTGCCGCATTTGGGACAAATCCATTCTCGATCTGCTAATGTTAAGTTCTCATTTTTATGACCGCAGACAGAACACATTTTACTTGAAGGAAAAAACCGATCTACTTCTTGATAATGTTTTCCTCGCCATCTTAGCTTATATTCCAATAAAGTCTTGAATTGATGCCATGAAAAATCTAATGAAACTGATTTGGATAATCCCCCATTAAATTTTTGCATTCCTCGAATATTGAGATCCTCCAAGATCACCGCATCATGCCTTTGAGAAAGATCAAGAGTTTTTTTATGTACCCAATCGTATTTTCTTTTATAAATTTTTTCATAATAGCGTACTAACCGAAGACGTGCTTTCCATTGATTCTTCGATCCTTTCTTTTTACCAGATAATTGTCGATGTAATCGTCTTAATTTCGCCTCAGCGCTTCGATAGAAACGGGGATTAATATAATGCTCTTTTTCACTTACTAAAAACTCAGAAGCGGACATGTCAAAGGCTCCAATGCGATTTTCATGAACTTGAGTTAAGGGATACACATCAAGCTCTTGCTCAACTAAAATTGCCACGTAATACTTACCGCTCTTGGTTTTCGAAACGGTGACGTGACGAATCGGCTCAATAAAGACTCGCTCATCCCTATATTTGATCCACATGTTAATTTTTGGGAGTTTGATACGCTTCTGCTCAAAATTAATTTTAATGTTGTTGTTAACGTTATAAGTCGTGTACGATTGTTTATTTTTCTTGGATTTGAATCTTGGGTACCCGACCTTACGGATTTCCTTCAAACCATTAAAAAAGTTCTTAAAAGCTTCAATGAGGTTTCGAGTAGTGGATTGTAGAGCCTTACTGTCGACTTCTTTCATAAATTTAAACCGAGTTTTATAGTCTTTTTCTGTTTTATATCTATAATTTCTTATGATTTCGGGATTATCTTTAAGCCTCCGATAAACCTCATTCCGTTCCGCCAACATCTGATTCCAAAGTAACCGACAGCATCCAAAAGTCTTGTCTAATAGCTCTTGTTGATATTTATTAGGATAGATACGAATCTTAATCGCTTTATTAATCTTCATGAGCCGGTTTCCCCATTTGATCTTCGATGATAAATCAATGAATAAACTTTGTGAGGTTCTCGATTGTAATGCATTGGTGTTAGTATAGCTTAATTACTTTTTATTCTAAATAACCTCCCTAATTTATTGATTTATCGGCATTCATCCACTGCCTAAAGGCAGTGGCTTTCTCCCTATAATATGGTAAAAAACACTAATTGAATCTAAGAGCTCACCCATATTTTTTTGCTCTCGTTTACATAATTGTCTTTCTTTCGGTGCTTGCCAATTTATTACATATTTTCTCCAATTAGAATCATTTAATTTTTTGGGTTGAATTCCAAAAAATATAAGAATTTCTTTATCATTTACATGACCATTCTCGTCTTCAATAACAAAATGAGGGATCTCATGTAAATATGTCCTTCCAGCAATCATGTAAGAAAGTAAAGAATGGTGTCCATCAAATAAGATCCATTCCGATTGCTTTGTCTTTACTAATTTAATATTTGGTAATCCACGTGGAGATAGGATATCTTTTCCAGATTTTATTTGTTTAACCATTGTTCTTATCTGGTTCATGCTTTTAATGCCATTAATATTATGGAGGGTTATAATTTCTCTCAATAAAACTAGTTTTTTAACTTCTTTGATTGTCTCTTTTATTTTTGAACCTAATCCTTTTTCGTACTGATCTACAGAATCATAAATGGTATTGCTTTTATTTCTTAAATAAACTTTTAATGATGAAATGCGCGTTAAATTTCCATCTTTAGATTTATACGGATATATTAGTTTCACGAATCTATAATTCATCTGTATTAAAATATTCAAACTAATTTATAAAGCTTTTATGAGTGTTTTAACCAAAAATTACTTCTTTCATTAATAATTGATAAAAAGCTATTCTTACAATTAGGGTTTTCTAGATATTCTTTAATAAATTATTAAGAAACACCCTTTCCCTAATAATCAAGAATTTTAGATAATATCCATGAATTAATAAGAAAGAGATCGTTATACCTAATTATGGTAATAGTTCGAAGAGAAGGAGTTCTCTTAGAAGCAACTGAGAACGAGTTTGAAAATCAGGCTGTCTTAAACCCTACGGTGGTTCAGCAAGGAGATACATTACATTTATTCTATCGCGCTGTAAAAGAAGGAAATTATTCAAGTATTGGTTATTGTAAATTGGAAGGACCCTTGGATATCGTAGAAAGGAAAAATAGTCCTATTTTGTTTCCTGAATATGATTATGAAATACATGGTACAGAAGATCCTAGAATCGTTTTTCTTGATGGTACTTATTTTATGTTTTACACGGCCTATGATGGAAAAAATGCGTTAATAGCATACGCAACTAGTAAAGACCTAAAAACATGGGAAAAGCATGGAATAATTTCAGCTAAAATGAGATACGATGAAGCAGGGAATTTTTTCCATTTTTCAAAACTAAAAGAGAAGTATCATTTCTTTATATCATATTATAAGGATGTCGTTGCTGAAGATGTACTTTTATGGGAAAAAGATTCATTCATTTTACCAAAAAAATATAATAATAAGTTTGCACTGTTCCATAGAATATTACCAGATATTCAAATTGTTTGTTTCGATGATTTTAAAGATTTGACAATCGATTTCTGGAAGGATTATCTAAAAAAATTAGGCGATAATGTTGTAATGGAGCCAAAATTTGGATTCGAATCAAGAAATATCGGTGCTGGAGCACCATTAATAGAAACTGAGAGAGGTTGGCTTATGATATATCATTCTGTAGAAGACTCTAATAGGGGTAAGGTATATCACGCAAGTGCCGCCCTCCTTGATAAACATAATCCATATAGGGTAATAGGACGGCTTAAAGAACCTCTCTTTTCGCCAACTGAAGATTATGAAAAAATTGGAGATATAGATAATGTTGTTTTCCCTACAGGCACTGCAATATTTGGAGAAAGGCTTTATATTTATTATGGTGCCGCCGATAAGAGAATAGCCGTAGTATCGGTAAATCTGCATAAACTTATTCACGAACTCTTGGCGTCTGAATTAGAGGTTGGAATTGGTTTTTTAGCAGGGCAGATTTTTAATCTTACAATTATAGAAGAAAAAAGCTTAACTCAACTTAAGAATTTATTGAACCAAAAAGAGTATGTTTTATTGATGGCAATTGGTTGGTTAACAAGGGAAAATAAGATTCTGTGTAGAATTGATTCAGATGAATTATTCGTTAGATCTATAAGTTAACTATTAACAAAAAATTATTTCAGTTATCTAAGATCTTAAATTTTTTAATGTTTTTGTCTTTTTTTAAAATTAATTTATCGAATTTTATATTATGGAACTATTTTTCGGTTTTTTTTAAAGATCAGACATTTTATGTCATTGTAATCAAAAAAACTGAACCTTATCCAATAAAATTGGGGATAAATAACATCTAAAAATTTAAAAGTGGTAAGATTATAATATAATTACTTTATTTCTAATGAAAAAAAGTAAATCCTACTTTTTTTTACCAAATATATACATTTTTAATGAGAGTTTTAGAATGGAATCTAATTGGATACTTTATATGGCCACATATCCTCCAAGAGAGTGTGGGATTGCTACTTTTACAAAAGATTTAAGAACAGCAATGGATAAAAAATTTTCTCCTTTTATAAAATCAAAAATCCTCGTTATTAATAATAATAACGATAATAATTATGAAAATATTAAAGATGTTTTATTTGATATTGCCGATAATGATATTTCAGCATATAAAAAGGCAGCGAAAAGAGTAAATGAGATAAAATCTATAAAGCTAATAAATATACAACACGAATTTGGTATTTTTGGTGGAGAATATGGAAATTATTTAATAAAATTTTTAGAAATTGTGAAAAAACCAGTCGTCATATCCTTCCATACAGTCATCCCAAATCCGGAGGATAAATTAAAGAAAATCGTTCGCAAGCTAGCAAAAAAATCCTCTTATTTAGTTGTTATGACTAACAAGGGGGTCGACATTTTAAGAAAAGATTATAATATTAAAAAAGAGATATTCGTAATACCTCATGGAACGCCAACAGTGTCATTTGATGACAGTATAAAAGAAAAAACAGCAATGGGCACTGATGAGAAAATTGTATTATCGTCTTTTGGCCTTAATAACTCCGGGAAAGGTTATGAATATGTAATTGAGTCGTTAACTGAGGTTGTTAAAAAATATCCTAATATTTTATATTTAATAATTGGCGAAACCCATCCCTTAGTAAGGAAAAAAGAAGGAGAAAAGTATAGAATTTTTCTCGAGGAAAAAGTGAAGGAGTTTAACCTTGAAAAAAATGTAAAATTCTATAATAGGTATATGACGCTAGAAGAAATAGTAAAATTTCTACTAGCAACCGATATCTATATTTCTTCAAATCTGAATCCTAATCAGATTGTTAGTGGCACTTTAGCATACGCAATAGCCTGCGGTAGAGCGATTATCTCTACACCCTTCATTTATGCTAAAGATATTATTACACCTGAAAGAGGTCTTTTAGTAAAGTTCAGAGATCCTAATTCATATACTAATGCTCTAATAAAAATATTATCAAATCCCCTCTTAAGAGAAGAAATGGAAAGAAATAATTATTCATTTTCCAGGTGCATGATCTGGCCAAATGTAGCAATATCATATTATAATGTTTTCAAGCGAGTTATTCCTGATTTAGAAAAATGTGAAATGTCATATCCAGAAATCAAGTTTGATCATATCAAGAATCTTACGGATGATTTTGGGATATTACAATTTGCAAATTATGCAAAACCAGATAAATTATCTGGATATACTCTAGATGACAATGCTCGAGCCTTGTTAGCTTGTACGCTATATTATAAGTTATTTAAAGATAATACTAAATTGAAATTGATGAAAATTTATCTGAATTTTATAAAGTATGTCCACAAAAATGAAAATAAGTTGTATAATTTTGTTAATTACAAAAAGATTGTAAATCTCGAGCAATGGAGCGAGGACGCCCATGGAAGAGCAATGATGGCTCTTGGTCATTTAATTGTTACAACAAATATTCCAATGGAATTAAGAGTAGAGGCAGAACTGATTTTTGAAAATGCAAAAAAAGCTGTAGACAAGATTAGATCTCCGAGAGCAATTTCTTTTATTTTGATAGGACTCTATTTCTATAATGTAATAAAAAATTCTGAAGTCATTAGAATTAAAAAATTAGCCGATTATCTAGCCCAGCTCTATAAGGATTGTAATAGTGAGAAATGGAACTGGTTCGAAAATTACCTTACTTATTCAAATAGTAAATTGCCTGAGGCTCTTTTTTTTTGCTATAAAACAACTAAAGATGACAAATATTTAATAATTGCCAAAGAATCTTTAGACTTTCTTATTTCTATTTCGTTTAAAGACGGAAAATTTGCTCCTATTGGTCAGAACGGATGGTATCATAAAAATGGCCATAAAGCTAGTCATGACCAACAGCCAGTTGATGCTGCTTCAATGGTACAAACATTGAGCGTTGCATATGATACCACTAAAGAGAATAGGTATATGAAACTTGCAATCGAAGCATTTAATTGGTTCCTTGGAAAAAATTCTCTGAATCAAGAAGTTTATAACAATTTAACGGGTGGTTGCCACGATGGTATTGGAGAGTATTCTCTAAACATGAATCAAGGGGCTGAATCATCAATTTCTTATTTGCTTGCTAGACTTTCACTTCAAATATCAAAAGGTTCTATTGCTTTTTAGTATTGAATATCAAGCAATATCAACAAAATAAAATCAAAAATTTTCAAAAATCCATTTTAATTTACATTGGCGGGAACAAAAAAATCGTTTTATTGGTTCTTGGCATATATTAATATGATGATATTCCTTATTCCACTTACTGCCCACGATGGTTTTACCACAGAATTCACAAGTAGGCACTATTATTTTCTCTTCTTGTTTAATCTCTTTCAATCCCTCTATCATTTGTGATATTCCGTTTAATTTGTCCATGTTGCTCATAAAAAAATAATCTTAAATATATAGTTTGTTAATCTTATATGCCTTTTATATGTAAGTCAAAAAATGGAAAAAAAATTCCCGCACGTATCGAAAATGTATAATGAAGTATATCGATTCTGGGAGAAATATGAAAAGATGGAATTTTTTCATGTCGGAAGAAATAATCCATGCCCAAAAATGTGAGATTTTATACATTTAATCATTAAATCCCTGTTTCTCCAATTTTAATTCTACGTATTGATAAAAATCTTCTAATATTTAAATTTGAAGGGTATGAAGCCTTGAAACGGGTTCTTTAATTATTTTGTGTAGGTTTATTTTTATAGACCTAGGGCCTAAAAAAAAAATAAAAAAAAATAAATCATTACTCGATAAGTTAGAAAATAAGTTTTTGGTAGTAACCAAAACTTAGAAAAAATAGAATTAATTATCTTCTATGCTTTTTATAACACTCTCGACAATAAACAGGTCTGCCTTCCTTAGGCTCAAATGGAACTTCGCACTCGTTACCGCAGTCGGCACAAGTGGCTTTATGCATCGTTCTATTGCCATAATTTCTATTAGACATACTTTCACCAATTTTTAATTTTATACTTGAAACTTTGAAATATCTCTGTTCAAGCATGTAAGATAAATTTTTAAATTTAATAAACCTTGGTATTATGAAAAATAAACTTCAAAATTCTGTTAGAAAATATCTTGGTTATTTTTAGTGTAATAGGGTTAAATTGAGGTATTTTGAATAATTACTCCATCAATTAAAATCTGTCTTTCTTCTATACCCCCTTGCTCGTCGGTTGCCGTAAAAGTAATTGTAGTTGTTCCAGAAAGACTCTCACCTTCAGATGGGTTCGTAATATTAACAATTGGTGGAATATTATCCGGAGTATTTATTATTATATACAAAGAAATTATTGATATCGTAGATATTATTATAAAGATCGCAATAATAGCTAAACATTTCTTACTTTTCATCTAATCGCATTTTAATAATTATAAATTAGAGAATGAAAAAAAATCCTAATAAAACACTCAATTTATTGATAAGAAATAATACTCAATCATTTAGGTAAAAAAATCTAATTAACTGAAATTTTAAAAAAATGATGCCTATTCAAAATATATTGTCTTAAGAGTGTGTCTAACACAAAACCTTTTGCCAATATTAATTGCAAATGCCCAAATTTCATCATCCCACTTAATATCTCCTTCTTCAAGATTTAAAATCTTATGAATTGCTTTTAGTGTATTAGAAGAATTAATTTGTTTATTTGTTTTAGATTTATTTTCTATATATTTTTCAACAACTGATTTTATTTGTTCTCGTCCAATTTCAACAGATTTTACAGGAACTGATGTTTTAATTTGTAAAGGTTCTGCTATTTTTCCTGATTCTGTTGTCTGAGTACCTGCTATTTTGCCAAATGAAGTTAAATCTATTATTTCTCCTGGAACTTTAGTAATTTTCGTTATTTTAGGTAAAGTTCTCAGTTTTTCTTTTAGTTTTATTGGAGATAAGTCTATTTTATTTAAAATAAATTCAATTTCTTCAATAGTTGGTTTTCGCTCAAAAATTTCTTCGAAATATGAAATAAATGCGATATATGCTAATTCTAAGTCGTTTAATGGACTAATACGGCCTAAGTTAATTTTTAAATCATCAGGTATATTATATCTATATTGTAAATTTAAAGGAACATTGGTAATCCAATTAACATAATCTAATGCGTTTTCTTTTAACAAAAGATAAGTTTTTTCTATATCCTTTTTCGGTATTTCTGTAGATTTTCGATATATTTTTACTTCAATTCCCATCTTTTTAATTAAATCAGAACCGAGGTTTCCGAAAAATTCTATAAAAACATCTGGCTTTTTATTTGATTTTCCTAGAGGTGGTTCATGTTTTACATCTGTTAAATAATTGTAATCTGGGTGATTTTGCAAAATTTTAAAAAATTTACAAAGGGCAATTTCAACCTTTGTTGATCTATTTTTATCTTGAATACTACTATCTAACAATTTTGCTATTAATTCTCTTTGTTCTATAAAAGATAATGCGACATCATCTCTTTGCCTAAATGCTTTAAACGCATTGAAAAAGCTCTCTATATATTCCAATTCATTATTTTTTTTGTATTTTTCAATTAATTCATATAAATTTTTTAGAGTATTTCGTAAATCTTGTCCATTGTTATCGTATAAATATTTAATACTATTAATTCCAAAAGGGAACAATGCTTTGCTAGGGGGTGGTTGATAATTAAACTTACTCCAAAAAATCACTAAATATCTATTAATTATTTCAATTACAACATTTGGATCCAAGCTAGTTAAAGCAATGGTTTTTGACCAATTATCTAATTGTAATCTTTGATCTTCTTGTAATACCTCGTCAAATGCACCATACGCATCCAATGTGCCTGATAAGATAATGGTTAGGAATTTTTTTTGTCTTAGATTTAAAAGTAGGGAAAATAAGTTTGAATAGACGTTTTCTTTTTGTTGAGAAATACCTGCCTCTAAATGATCAATGATGATAATTAAAGTTGTTTTTTCATCAAATGCCCAACGAAAAAGTTCAATAATCTCATCTATATATTTTGATGCATCACTATCAGTTTGGATATTATATCCACTATAAGAGTCATTTCCTCTAAATGCATTTAAAGAGTGCATTAATTCAGGGTTTTGTGTATGAGCTTTCCAAAAGACAAGAAGAAAATTTAGCTCAATAGGGATATAATTCTTTAATATAATAGAATTATTATTCAATAAATCAAACATTTTTTGATTAAAAATAGGATTTTTAATTTTTTCTTCAATATATTCAGAGTTAGAAATTAGATGTTTTATTTCGTCCCCAGAAAATTTATTGGAAAGTTCCTCATAAAGTCTACCACTAGCATTTTTAAAGATTTTTATAAACTTATTAATTGAGTTGAAAAGAAGTTTATTGATAATATCTGGTTTTTCTATTTTAGAAATAATTTGTCTATATAAAGACTTCATTTTAAAATCATCAGGTTGAGCACTAGTTTCCAAATAGATAATTGGTACTGAATATTTTTTATTTATTTCATTTGCACACCAACAAATTAAAGTAGATTTACCAATTCCTTGCTTACCCATAACTCTTATTAATATTGGTTGAAAATGAGTGATGCTATTATTAATTTCATTTAGAATCTCATTTAAATTATCATCTCGTCCATAACAAAAGAGAGGAGGGTTATTATAATAATTTACTGCAAAAGGGGGTTTTGGAAACGGATTTTCATATAAGGGATTTAATATTGTTGGTTTACATTTTTTTAACCAATCTTTACTCTCTTTAATTAATTCTAATGGCATATTTTTATAGTTTATATTATTTCAGATTTGATTTTTAAATTTAAACCATACAAAAATTTTTCCATCTTGTCTAAGAGGTTCTCCCTCAAATTCTTTTCCAGGTTGTAAATCAATTTTATAATCCGTAAATAACTTATATAATTCAGAATGTATTTTCTCATTAGGCCAAGGTAAATATTCTTTTATTCTTTCTGTTAGGGTAGATATTGGAATAAAATCTCCGAATTTCTTTTCAATTGAATTATAAGATACCTTTAAAAATCTGAAAAATTGATCTTGGGATATGTCTTCTATTAAATCTGTATTTTTTGTAGGTGAAAGAGTATTCTCTAAATTTTTTAATCTATATTCAAAATTATTTAATCTTGAGATAATATTTTGAATATTTGATTGAATTTCATTTAACAAGGAAGTATCAAATGTTAGTTGTACTGGTGTTTTTGGAATGGTTTTTCTTTCCTTTTTTTTTTTCCATTGTTCATACCCTTTTGTTATTTTTCCACGCCAAATTGCATGTTTTTCTGTTTCCTTTTCAAATTGCTTTATTAATGAATCTTCATCTTCTGCTTTCATTTAACCTTACATCTTAGTCCATAATTATTTTTAATCTTTCTATTTTTATTTTAGACTTTTAAGTTAATATATTTAATCAATTATTTTTTCTCAAAAATATATTAATAAATTAAGTGGATTTAAGAAATCAATTATCTTTTTAAAAACAACTACTTTTTTTTAAGAATAAAAATTCTAGTTTTTTCATTTAAATAATCTTAACATTAATAAAAAATATATTTTTAAATTTTTATCGGTTTAAATATCTGTAAATATTCATATTACTGAGATTTATAAATAATAAAGAAAAAATACGATGTAGAGAACAAGATATAGTTCATAAGATGTTAAGCAATGAGTAAATGCGACAAATATAAAATAACCTCCGGAACCAAAGAGTGGGCTGATACCAACGTTAATTGTTATTTTGGTTGTTCAAATGATTGCAGATACTGCTATGCTAAAAAAATGGCTATTAGGTTTAAAAGGAAAACCGAAAAGAATTGGAAGGTAATGATACCAAATGAAAAGGTAATAACTAAGAATTTTAAGAAAAGGCACGGTAGGGTTATGTTTCCAAGTTCTCATGATATTACTCTCAAGTCATTGGATAATTGTATTATTGTTCTAAAAAGATTATTAAAAGCAGGAAATGAGGTTTTAATTACTACAAAACCAAATCTTTCCTGCATTAAGAAAATTTGCGATTCTTTTACTGAATATCAATCTTTAATTCAATTTAGATTTACGATAACTTCAATAAATCACGAATTATTAAAATTTTGGGAACCAAATGCACCGAGTTATGAAGAGAGGTTTGAATCGTTAAAATATGCATACCATGCAGGATTTAAAACAAGTGTTTCTATCGAACCGTTCTTAGATAAGAATCCAATCCCATTAATTAGACAATTATCTCCATACGTTTCAGAGTCAATTTGGCTCGGAAAAATGAATTATATTCGCAGAAATAGCTTCCAAGGACATTATAAAAAATATTATGATTTGATCAGAGAGAATTATAGTATTGAAAATATTAACCTCATATTAAGTAAAACACAACAAATAACAGAATGTAGAATTAATTTAAAGGATAGTATTATACTAATCCTTTCAAAATATTCCGAGAAAAAGTAAAATTTTCTCTCTAATAAATATATTAATATTACGGATTTCGAAAGTTAATTTTTTATAATAAACTGTTATACTTATTTCTTTTAAATAGTAATGTTATAAAATCTAAATTTATATCGTTGCTTCTCTTTATCCTTTTTATTAATAATTTAATTATAATAACAAATTAGTAAAAATAAGGAAAAAAAATGCGCACAAATATAAATATAAGATAATAGATTTGACAATGTACTATAGCAAAAAAATAAATAACTATGAGTTTCATAGTGGAAATCTCATTTTACTCGAACGATTAGGAAAAATAATTACTGAGTCAGAAAAGAATTTTAATTGGAAAAAATATGGAGATAATAAAAAGGATGAACAAGGATGGTGGATGATTATAAAAGAGTCAATAATTACGAAGTATATGGGAGCTTTTCTTAGAATTCATAGAAGAGAACCTAAAAAGAATCTTTTTTATATAGATTTAACATCTGGACCAGGATTATGTGAAGTAACCAAAAATGAAAAAAAAGAGAAATTCGATATCCCAGGCTCTGCACTTTTAGCGGCATTAAGAAATCAAGACTTAAAATACCATTTTGATAAAATTTTTGCTAATGATATTAAATTCGAAAATAGAGATTTTTTAGATAAAAGATTAGTAAATCTTATTCATTCACAATATATTAAAAAAAAAATAGACTATTATATTCCTTCTATTGATCAAAAAATTAATTCCGATTCAAATTTAATTATTGATGATTTATTGGAAATTATTAAAAAAGAGGGCAATGGATTTTTTGCATGTTTATTTGTAATTGATAATCAAGGTTTGGATATTAAATGGAATACTATTGAAAAAATAATTAAATTTTACCCTTTTTGTGATTTAATAATTAACTTTCCTACTACTGGTTTTAATAGAACTTTCGGAAATTGGAAAAGAAATAAAACTGAATCAACCAAAAAAACAATTGAATCATTCATGGGAATTGATATTAACCAAATTAATTCACATAAAGATGCAATAGATAAATACGTAAATAATTTAAAAAGAGCTGGTAAAGAAATAGTAGAAACTTTTGAAGTTAAGGCAGGAGGTTCAGCAGGGTCATTTCATTATACTCTATTATTTGCTGTAAGAGAAACCTTAAAGGGTTCTAAATGGATGAGAATGTTTGAAAAATATAGGAAAAGATATTCCTCCATGACTGGAGAAAAAATTAAACACTTTTTTGATATTAATATATCTAAAAAACAAACTTCCTTAACCCATTACTTCTAAGCTTATTAATCCCTTTAATTTAGCAGTTGTATTATGGAAAAGATACAATTATTTGAGATTTTTTCTAAGGTTTTAATACCTTTAATTCCTGTGATTAATTTCTGGGGCAATTAACCTTGCCAATCCTAAAGTAGGAAAAAATGTATAAAATATGACAATTAACCCAATTGTAAATAGAGAATATTAAAAAAAATTGTAATTTACATTATTTGCTATTGCATTAAAAACCCCTTTATAGTATTCTACCAAATCTTTGGAATTAATCTAAATTTTACTTTCTCTGTGTATTCAGTATATCCTTCGAGTCCATCGTGTAATACTTTCTCTTCAAGGGGAATTCGTATTATTATTAAGATGGCTATTATTGCTGTTGGAATAAGCCCAAAAAGGGAGCCCAATGCGATTATTAGTCCAAAAAACATTAATAAAAACCTGGTATTCATTGGATGTCGCACAATTGCATAAGAGAGGTCCAATTAAATTTTCATTTTTTTTTCCACCTTTCTCTTCTTTTTTTCCCTTTTCCTCACTTCTGCAAGCCTTATATTGGTACAAGATTCTTTCTTTTAATTATATTAACTTATTCATTTTGGTAAGTCCCTAACTATCGGCTTATTGAGTTCAATAAGTGTCGATAAATCAATATATTGGAAACCATGGGGCGATAGTTATATATAAAGATTTACTTCATAAGTAACGACTGAAATTGTAGAATGGATATAGATTCTTTTGAAAAAATATAATATAAGTAAAAAGAAATGTTCTCAATGTGGAGGTCTCATTTCGTGGGATGATTATCCAGATACAAAATGGCCTATTCATGTTGACGAGAATGGTAATAAAATTGGATATGGAAGTTGTCCCCAATTTAAAAAAAAATCCACATTTCAAAAAACTTCCAAAAACTATGCATCTCAAACAAAATACAAAAAATCCAGATCTAAAAATTTCATAATCGATAAAAAATTGGGTTTTATTCTTATCTCGGTTTTTTTAGTGTCAATTATGATAGGTTTTGGAATAGTTTTGATAATATATCCTTATCAAGATGGGACAGATGATCAAGATTGGACAGATGATCAAGATTGGACAGATGATCAAGATGAGACAGATGGTCAAGATGGCACAGATGGTCAGGATGGGACAGATAACGGAAATCAGCAAAATTGGGAGATTGACGATGAAGGGACTGTAACCTACATTGTAGATGGAGATACATACGATATTGGGTCGGATAGGATTCGTTTAGCCGATGTAGATACACCAGAAAATGGTGAGAGTGGATATCAAGCAGCTAAAGACCATTTGAATTCGTTAATATATAATAAAAAAGTATATTTAGACATAGATGATAAATATGGTACTGGTCCTTATGGTCGTATAATTGCGGTAACTTATGTTCGTTATAATACAACTCATCTATTAAATATTAATAAAGATTTATTGATATATGGCTATGCAGTAGTAGCGGATTATGATAATGAATTTGATCCTTATAGTTGGTCTTTATATGTTTATTATGTATGACTAAAATCAACACAATTCATTTTTTAGAAACTATATATATTTTAAAAAAGAAAAATACATAGGTGGAGTTAAGATGACCAGAAGAAAAAGTTATCAATTAGATTTTAATAATCCTACTTTATCTGTTGGGATTCAGGAAAATCAGGAAGGAAATCTTGAATTTATGATCCATACCGGTAGTGAATGGGTATATATTGATTTTGATTTCTTTCCTGAAATGTTGAAGGTCATGAAGGAATTAGAATTGGTTAATGATCCTAAAACTATAAATAAGACCAATAATCTTTCCAAAGAACTAAGCATTAAAAGAACGAAGAGGCATGACTCTTATAATGATTTTAACATTCAGATACAATTATTAGATACAACATATACGATTCCACGCATTGAAGGAAATGTAACCCTCCATGGTATTGAACAGCTTAAGAGAGTTAGAGAATCCTTTGAAGAATTGCACGAAAAATATTTATACGATAAGTGGTTAGACGAAAAGATTAAATCTGAAGGAGTTCAATATGTGGAATATGATGGTAAAAAGTACACAGTTAAGAATGGAGTGTTGAATTTACATAGTTTAGGAATTAAAAATATAACAGATATTAAGGGTTTAGAAAAAATCAATTATTTAAAATCTTTAAGTCTTTATGATAATAATATTGAGGAAATTGAAGGATTAAACCATTTTACACACTTAGAAAATTTAACTCTAAATCGAAATTATATCCGAGAAATAAAAGGCTTGGAGAATTTAATAAATTTAAAAGTTTTAGGTTTAAATGAAAATCCTATCAGCGAATTAAAAGGGGTAAGGCATCTAAAAAACTTAACTAGTTTACAATTAACGAATACGAAGATTCCTAAAACAGTATTAAGCGAAATAGGACTTCATGATCATAATCAAGCTAAAGAGGCTATAGAAAATTTAAATTTGAAAATTGAAGAACAAAGAAATCTTAAAGAAGTTAAGTTAAAAGTTAAGGCTAAAACGATCGATTATATTAAAAAAGCCTCCTCTGCTTTTGAAGAAATAACTTTTGAAAAGATTATATCAAAAACTGGAGTCCATCTCGATGATTTAGAAGATATCGTAGAGGATTTAATTTTTACTGGAGCAATAAACGCAAAAATTCGGAAAAATGGAATTGCATTCTTAGAAGAAAGCCCCTTGGTAGACTTAGCTATTGAAACCGTAGATGTGTTAAAAGGAATTAAAGATGATACTGAATTAATTTCGCAATATACTTCCCTCATCGAAGATGTGTTCGATCAAACGGAAAATATTGAAGAATTTTTGAAGTTACATCTAGCATCCGAGTTTGAAAAGATTCGAGATGCATGGCGGGATTATAAAGAGGGGATCATCGATAAAAAAGAGCTTATAAAAGTTGGAATAAAACAGATTGGTAAAAAATTCATAAAAATCTTTTTGAAAAAATAGAATTAATTATGGTTAAAAACAAGAAATTTATTTTATCAAGTAAAGGCGAAAATAGGAATATAAGAAAGAATTATTGGAAAAAAAATATAAAAATCTTGGCTCTTGAACATACTCCTTCCTATATCAATTTAAAACCTTACTACTGCACATTTGAATAACTTTATATAAAGAATAGAATAACTTAATAGTATGAATAATACCCAACAAAACTAAAAATTGTATATATTTTATTTATTTTTAAAGGCAAAAAAGAAAGGTTCAACAACACGACAAGGATGTTGAATGAAAAAAATGAAAATAGAATTTCGAGAAGCTAAAAGCATTATAATAAAGAGTAACATTCCCTCAATCGATTATGTTATAAATCCCTACATCGGTTGCCAACATGGGTGTATTTACTGCTACGCTGAGTTTATGATAAGATTTACCAATCATAAAGGTGATAAGTGGGGTGAGTTTTTGGATATTAAAACCTTTAATCTGAACCAAATAAAACCACAGAAATATGACGGTAAGAGGATTTTATTGAGTTCAGTAACAGACCCTTATTTACCTTTAGAAAGAAAATATCAAAATACGCGAAGAATATTAGAAAGCCTTATTGGAACGAGTGCTGAAATCTCCGTTCTAACGAAATCGCAACTTGTTATTAGGGATATTGATTTGTTTAAAAAATTTAAAAATATCGAAGTAGGTATTTCAATTAGCACATTAAATGAGAATTTCGCAAGAATAATTGAAAGAGCGGCTTCTAAACCCACAGAGCGATTGGAAGCTATTAAAAAAATTTCTGAAGCCGGTATTAAAACCTATACTTTTATTTCACCCTTTTTTCCAGAGATTACAAATTACAAGGCAATAATTGAAGAGACAATTGATTATACAGATTCTTATATGTTTGAGAATCTGAATTTCAGGCCTCATAATGTTCCAAGAATAATGAGAATAATTAAAGAGCATTATCCAAATTTGCTTTCAAAATATAAAGAAATCCAAAAAGATCGGAGTTATTGGGATATTATTGAGGAAGAGATTAAGAATTATTGCGAAAAAAAGAAGCTCAATTATAGCATCGAATTTCATCACGGAGGATTTTCAAAAAGTTAAGTGTATCTTCTAGGTTATCTCATTCATTTATTGGTTATACTTAAAAAAAAAAATCGCATTAAAAAGTAAAAAATATAAGACTCTATAACAATTATAATATTGAATTACTTAAAATTTTAAAAACATAGTGAAATATGACTTTAAAACTAATCAAAGAAGATATAATTAAACTTATTCAAGAGTTACCTGATGATGCTACTTTGGAAGATATTCAATATCATCTATTTGTAAAACAAAAGCTTTTAAGAGCTGAAGAGCAGATAAAAGAAGGAAAAACTATTCCTCATGAAGAAGTTATGGAAAAGGCTAGGAAGAAATGGTTCAAATAGAATGGTCTGAAGAAGCTGAAGAAGATTTAGATGATATACTTTCATACCTTTCAAAAAGCTCCTCCCAATATGCCAACTCTTTTTTTGAACGTGTTCATGAAGCTATAGAATATATTAAACAATTTCCTCAAATAGGCCGTAAAGTACCGGAATCTAAGAACCCACGTGATAGGGACTTAATTATTCAAAAATATAGACTAATTTATAGGTTTTTAGAGGAAGAGAATAAAATACTAATTATGATGATAATTCATGGAAGTAGATTATTGAAATTATAATAATTCCCAATATCTTTAATAAACATTATCTAAACCTTTATTAACAAGAAATCTGGATTTTCAGTAATTTAAATGGCCAATTGAGGTGCTTTTAAAAATCCCACCTCTTTAGATTACTACATGGAAATGAAGGATAAACTTCAGGAATAAAAATTTTGGGTATAATTACTTTTAGGTTATGCTGAAAAATAAACTTTTACTCAAATGCACACAAAATGGTCTGAACGGATTTACGGTCGCCTTGTAAGATTCTATACCCCCCCTTCTTTTTTTTTAACATTCATCATTAAATATTTATACAAAGGTCTTCCAGATAGATTTGTAAAAGGTAAGTACTCGTGTTCCACTAGAAAAGAAAATAATATATCATAGGAGAATACATGTTCTAAAAGAAGGGACAGTTAAATGAATATAATAAATAGGCTAACTGAATTAAGAGATATCATTAAGAATACACCTAGACTTCAGAGAAAGAAATTAATAGGTTCCATTGATAATTTAATAAAGGAGATTAAGGAAATCGGGAAGGAGGAATCACTTCTTGAAGCTGAATTGTGTTGTTATTGTAAATTCTTCAAAGATGTAGATAATGTTTTTGAATATGATGGAGTATGTCAAAAAAAGCATATATATATATAGATTATAATGATTTTTGTAAATTGTTTCGAAGATAGGAGGGCTAAAAATGGGAAGTAAATTAAAATTTGATACATAAAGTAAAATTTTAAGTGGCATGCCTGGAACTATAGAAAAGTAAAAACACAAAAAATAATTTGGAAAGTTAGTTTCTTTTTTCAATGATTGATTCTGACCACAATCATCTCAATATCTTTAAACCACATCTCGGACAAAATCCTGCAATTTCGCCAATTTTCAATCCGCATTTTACACAAAATTTCACTACATCTCGTTCTAATCCCTTACCTCGAACTTTTGTTTTAGCTGTTGGGGTTTCTAAGATATTTGTGTAAAATTCTTGAATGTTATTATCAAAATAGATTGAAAATTTTGTAGTACATCTCGTACAAATTTTCGTTGCGACAGTAGTTTGACTCGCTTGGACGCGTAAATCTTTACTGCAATTTGGACAGGAAACAAAAATGTAAATAAAATCTCTTGATCGCAAGCTCTCGGAAGTTCTCTTTCGGAGTTGGTCAATTTCATAAATAAAGATGTCTTGTTCTTGTTCATTAACTTTCGGTAATAAATTTAAAAGGAGTCCCAAAATATTCTCTGATTTCTCAAAAAATCCTAATCCACGGTACATACTTGCTGATTGAAAATATGTTTCGCACGCCTTTAGAAATTCTCCCATTTTTTCATAACAAGACGCAATATTTTTAGTTATCATTGCACCATTATATAACCATTCTGAAACTGTTGTTTTTACTTCCTTTCCTACTTGTTCTTGGAATTCTAATCCTCCAGAAAGAATTCCTTTAGAAAAAATTCTACCAGAAAAAACGTCCTTAGAAAGAATCCCAATTTGATATTTTGAGCTTTTCGAATCAATCCAGACTGAAAATTGAGTTTTACATTGTGGGCATGTTTCGATGATCGCTCCTTGGATCCCCATCATTTTAACTTGAATTTTCTCTGGGCAATTAGGATTTGGACAAGGAATTTGACCTAATTTAAAATCCATTTCCTTTCCTTTAAAACTCTTTTGAACTAAATTCAAAGCTTGTTGATAATATTGGAGTGCTTTGTTATCTTCACCCCTTAAACTTAAAATAGTTCCAATATTATTTAATTGAACAGCTTCCGCTTCTAATTTATCTTTTTTTTTTGCCATTTCTTGTGCATGTTGAAAATGATCGAGGGCTTTTTCGAGCTCTCCTTTAAGCATTAAAATACTACCAATATTTCCCCAAGCTGTGAAATAATTTGGATCAATTTCCAATGCGTGTTGGAAATTTACAAATGCTTCGTCGAACTCTCCCATTTCACTTAAAATTTTTCCTATATTATTTAATGTAATGAGTGTTCCTCTCGAGAAGTTAAATTGTTCAGAAGATTCCAAGGCTCTTTGTAAAAATTTGAGTGCTTCATTAAATTCTCCCTTGTCTTGTAAAATGGTTCCAATATTGCTTAATACAGTGATCTTTCCTTTCCAATCACCAGATTGTTCAGCGATTTTTAAAGCGTGTTGATAATATTCCATGGCTCCATTTAGATCGCCTCTATCGCTCAAGATTCTTCCAATATTATTTAATCGAAGTAATATTCCCTTCAAATCACCAGACTGTTCATCAATTTTTAGCGCATTATGAAAGTATTCGAGTGCTTGATCGAATTCCCCTATTTCTTGTAATATTCTTCCAATATTATTTAGTAAAATGGATGTTCCCTCTAAATCGCCTATTTGTTTGGAGATTTCCAAAGCATTTTGAAATGTTTTGAGTGCCTGGTTGATCTCTCCTTTATCACGTAATGCTTCTCCATAATTGCTTAGTCTAATAGCTTTTGCTTTTAAATCGTTTAATTGTTCAGCAATTTTCAGAGCGTGCTGATAATATTCAATAGCTTTATCGAATGCATTTTTTTTATATAATGTAAGTCCAATGTCATTTAAAACAATACCTTTTGCCTCTAAGTTACCTAATTCTTCGTAAATTTTTAAAGAACGTTCAAAAAACTCTAAAGATCTATCAAGTTCGCCTTTATTTTGCAAAACTTTTCCGATATTATCTAATTGAAAAGCTTTTCCTTTCAAATCACCCAGCTGCCCATTAATTTCCAAGGCTTGTTCATAATATTTTAGAGCCTCATTTAATTTGTCTGTCTGATGTAAAATTTTTCCAATATCATTTAATATCATAGATTTTTCCTTTAAATCACCTAATTGTTCATTAAATTCCAAAGCACGATTAAAGTAGTTAATTGATTCATTAAATTCTTTTTTACTGCTCAAAATTTTTCCAATATTAGCTAATACGATTGCTTGTCCATTTAAGTCATTTAATTGCTCAAAAATTTTCAAAGCATTCTGGTTATATTCGAAAGCTTCATCTAGTTTATTAGTTAATCTTAATAAACTTTCAATATTTGTTAATAGAACGGCTCTCCCTCTCAAATCACCTAATTGATCAGTAATATCCAGAGCGCGTTGAGAAATTTTGATTGCCTCTGTAAGTTCTCCTTTATCGCGTAATACTAATCCAATGTTGTTTAATAAAACGAATGATCCCTTTAAATCGCCAATTTGTTCGACTATTTTCAATGCATCTTGGAAATATTTGAGGGCTTCATTGAATTCACCTTTTTGATGTGAAGTTTCTCCCATTTTATTCAATTGAAAAGCTCTTTCCATTTATATATTCACCAAATGTTCTTCAAACATTTTACCAATTTTATTTTAATATATTCATAAAAATTAAAAATTAAGGTGTTGTTCAATATTTTTCCCACATAATAAACAGAACTTAAGATTTTTGGATTTAGGCATTTTTGTTCCACAAAATGGGCAGAATACAAAAACTTGAGTTTCTTCGATAGATGGGATAATTTTTTCTTTAATAATTTTTGTTTTAATGGCATAATCTGGAATTTTCGGTGCTGGAGGTGTTATTGGGTAAACTTGATACTCTGGTGTTGATTTTTCTAGATAAACTGGTATTTCAAAGGTTCCTCCATGTTTATAAAACTCACCAGGGTCATATTTTTCAAAACTTAAAGATTCTAATTTAGTAGTAAACAGATATTTACCATTTAGAGGAATCGAGGATAGATCTAGATATTGGATTTGATATGTTTCTCCTTCTAAATTTGCATGAGTTATTTGGGGGAGGGCTAAATTAAAAACACCATTTCCATGAATAGGATCATTTTGATTATTCCATTGTTTTTTTAACATAAGTTCCTTTAAAGCATCCTTATCTACATTAGGCACCTGAATTTTTATGGTCGAAACTTTATTATCTTTCTCAATTGAAGTTTGGATATCATCTCCAAGATAAGCATATTGAAGTTGTTTTTCTTGTTCGGTTTTGATACGCTCGTCAAGATAGGTAACCCAGTGATTTGCTGTTCCATTATAGTCTGGACTTTTCACATTGATATTAATTAATTTTTGGTCTATTTTCTTTTTAATTTTCCTTACTATCATTTTCCCTATAAAACTAGCGATAGGAGATAACAATGCAATAGCTATTTCTGCCAAAAATTTCACACCTCTTTTACTTTTTCAAGTATTTTTACTAAGACTGGAACTAATGACCAATGAAATCTTCCACCGTCTGGACTAACTACTATAAAATAAATGATAGCCACAACGACAAGTAAAGACAGAATGATTTTATCTGCCCTCGGCGAACACTTCATTACTGGGGATGAAAATTTTTTGGATGTTTTTGACATAGTTAAAGATTTGAAAATTACAATTATAAATGTTTTCCTATATATTTGCGAAAATTATTATGTAGGGATATATGAAACCAAAAAAGAAGTTATTTGGTCAACGAAGTTATTGCTCGATATAAGGTGGAAATAAATTTATTGGTCTTGGTAAATTTATTGTTTTTTATAAAAGATTATTAGCTGCTTTTGAAATTAAATTTATAAAAAAATAAAGTTCAATTTTGAAATCTTAAAAATTTTTTTAAAAAAATCTAATAAATTAGGAAAAGATAAAGAAAAAAAAGAAATTAGAGATTAAATAATTATTCTGGCGCTTTCATTCCTATGAATGCCAAGGCTTCTACAATAGTCATCCAAACTTCCTGCTTACGTTTATATCCTTCGATATTAATATACATTACTGCAATGTTTCTATCTCGGGTTAGAGTTTCTTCAAGTTTGCCTTCTTTTACATCTATAACACCCAGGGTTATTATACCATTTTCATCTGACGATACAGCAGTTACAACTTCTTTTCCTAGAGATCTATCAATAGGATATTTTTTCCGCTCTTCAATATATATTTTTGCAACTTCATTTGCTTTGTTAGATGGAAACCAAGTCTTTATAACAACATATGGCATAATTTTTACCTCTCTTATTATATTTTTATTAAAATTACATTTTGAAGTAAAGAACTATAAAATCATTTAATATATAAACCTTACATTTTTGTTAATTATCTTTTGTATAATTTTATCCTCCAAATTTTTCCAATTATCCCGACTTTCTTTAATCAGATCAGAATGATAATGAGGTTGTTGATCACTGTGCAAAAATTGTAGAAATCATATTTAAAGCAAGAAAGGAACCAATAATTAGACTACATCACTTTACACATCCAACATGGTTGGGTATAGATAACTTAATAAAAACTTCGAAAGAAATTGAGCAAAAAAGAAAAAGATAGTACTGAATGATATTTAATATTGAGAATTCTACAAAAAGATATTAAAGTCTCAAGAAAGATAAAAAGATCCGAAAAATTGCGGGAATAAGATTGAATAAAGCGTTAATAAATTTTATATAGTTCCTATCACAATTCTTAAATAACTTATCTTCTAAATTTATTTTTAGATAAATTTGAGAAATAATGATCCAATGAAAAAATAATGGATGATCTAAAATCACTTAAGCGAGATCTAAAAAGATTAGTTAAGTCCAATCCTGACGTTGAGGCTGGAGCAATTGTTTCAGTAGAGGGGACCCTTATTGTAAGTGTTTTTCCCGAGGTGATCGATGATGCAAAAATTGCTGCTATGACCGCTGCGATATTTTCATTAGGAGAACGTGGGGTTTTAGAGATTGCTCGTGGAAATTTAAAGAGAATTGTGATTGAGGGAGATAATGGCTTAATCCTTGTAATGGCTGTGGATAAAAATAAAATCTTAGTTCTATCAACAACCAGATATCCTCGTTTAGGAGCTGGATTAGGAGCCAGACTTTCCCCTTTTCTCTTTCCAGAACCTGACTCGGATGGTGGAGATGCAATAGCACTTAGGTTATCGGAATTTTTTTAGTTTTTTATACCATCTCCAAAAGGTAGAGCCGGGATAAATCACTCACAGATTATTGAGCCTTTTTTCGATTTTAGTAATCTGTTCTATAAAAAGGGGCTTTATTCAAGACAATATAAATGGTTAAATTCTTATAATTAAATTAAATAAGGATCTATACAATCTATTGATGGTGGCAGTTGTTTGTTCTAAAATCACAAAATTGATAATATATTAGTTCTTTAGGATAATAAATTCCGCATGAAGAACGTTTAATAAATAAATCCTTAAAATGATTTCATATTAACGTAAGTGAAGTATATATGCTAATTTGTAATAAATGTAAGAAAGAAAAAAATTTAACTCATCTTGAAAAAATTGATGGTAAGTTCATTTGCCATTCATGTTTATATAATAATTATAAACCTTATCAAATTTACCCAATAGGTTTTGTTAAGAATCAGCTAGTACGAGGGCATAAATTTGGATTTAAAGGTAGTCCTCATGAAATTTCAAAGATCGAGCTTTTTAAGTCTCAAGAACCATTTCTTTATGGATTAAAAGATGAAAAATGGATTACAGTTGTATATTTTTTTCATAAACAGCGTCAAATACGTTCTATTTTTTCTCGAGGGCTTGATGGTAAAAAAGTAGGAATTTTTGCTTCAAGAACACCGGAACGTTTGTCTCGCATTGGGATTACAAATGTAGAACTCATTAAGATTGAAAATACTATTCTATATGTTAAAAATTTGGATGCTATAGATGGAACCCCCGTCTTGGATATTAAATTGGGAGAAAAATCCAGATGGTAATAAAAAATCATCAATAGAGTGAAAAAAACCTTATAATCATCTCTTTTAATACTCCTACTTTAATTCAGAAAAAAAATTTTAATTAATTTTAATATCTTATGGCAACTTTTTTATTAGAATCTTAATTCTCTCGAAATAACAAAACTTTTATCTGGCATAGGTAGAATAAATGTAAAACGTATTTACATTAATTAATTTTTCATAATTTTGTTTAGTTAAGTTAAAAGTTATAAAAAGAGGTAATAAAAATAAACGATTTAGATATTGAGAAGTTAGATAAGCTTTTATCTTATTGGATTATGCATAATAATCAACATGTAATAGATACTAAAAAATGGATTGTAAAAATTAAAAGCTCAATCTCTGAAGAAATAGCTCAAGAATTGACAAATGCGATTCAATTTTTTGATAAAATGAATAAAATATTTGAATCAGTAAGAAAAAAAGCGAGAAAAGTTAAAATTGAAAGTTCGGATATGAAATTAGAAAAACTAAAAAAAAAGTCAGTATCTGGGCAGTTAAAATCATCAAAAACTTTTGGATTTAAACAGATTGGAGTAATTCGTACGCCATATAAAAATAATGCACCATATCAACCAATAGAAAAAGATCAAGGCGAATTTCAAATTATTGTTGATCCCCAATATATTGAAGGACTTCATAAACTCGACCAATTTAATTATATCTATGTGATTTATTATACACATCGAGTATCGCGAGAAGTAAAGAATATTGTGTCACCCCCTTGGACTGGAGGAATTGAAGTAGGAACATTCGCAAGTAGATCTCCAGTTCGCCCAAATTTAATAGGACTTAGCATTGTTCGGATAAAACAGGTTTTAAAGAATAAGATCTTCACGACAGGATTAGATGTATTTGACGGAACGCCATTACTTGATATTAAACCTTATGTTAAAGATTTAGATTCAAAATGTGATGCAAATTATGGATGGATTGAAGATTTAGAGGGATACGAACACCTACTTTTACATATCAAAGGTATTCCTCACGATTATTAAAAGATCATATTAATTCATTAAGTAAAAATTATGCATACATCAAAGCTCCTATTTTACTTAAAAATAATATCTTAGGTTATTATCTTATTTTATTTTATTTCTTTGCTTTAATTACTACAAACGAACCTTTTCCATAGCCCTTTTTGACTTGTTCAATTTTATTTATAGCTAATAAAGGATGAAAAATCGTCTGACTAAAATTAAAATTTTTGAATTTAGTCTTACTTAGAAAAGATATAACCTTTTCAACAGAGTAAAAATCTGCTATATTATAGAAAACATTTGATTCTTTATGTTGTTCGTACAATTTTCCAATTGCACTATTTCGATCAATAAAACCAATTATAAAAATGCCTTCCGGCTTTAAGATTTTGAATATTTCTTTAAATGTTCTTTCTATATCATCAATAAAACAGATTGTAGTAACCATTAACGCGAAATCAAATATAGAAGACCTAAATGGCAGATTTTCTGCAATAGAATCAATAAGATCTATCATTCTCTTTTTAGAGAGCATTCTCATCTTACTAGATGGTTCCACTCCAAGTCTAATCCCAAGAGGAGCCGCAAATCTACCACTACCTACACCAATCTCAACACCATTTTTACTTTTTGGAAGTTGTTTTTTTATTGCTAGTAATTCAGATATGTAAGCGTATTTATTTCTGATGAACCATTGATCATATTTGAAAGGATATCTTTCAAAGGGTTCAATTCTCGGCATAATCACTTTTCTAATAATTTTTTAATTTATAACTTTTTTTATAGGAATAATGATTGATTTTAATATATTTAATGTGAAGTGTGTTAAATGCCATGGATAGATAAAAATAGATGTGATGGTTGCGAAATATGTATTGAAGAATGTCCTGTAGGAGCTATCTTTATGATAGAAGGTAAAGCTGAAATAGATATGGAAAACTGCATTAGATGTGGGACTTGTCATAAAATATGCCCACAAAATGCATCTAGACATGATAGTGAAAAAATTCCAGAAGAAGTAGAAGAGAATATTAATTGGGTAAAAGATTTATTAGCACATTATGAAACAGAAAAGGAAAGAGAAGCTTTTCTTAAAAGAATTAAAAGACATTTTCAAAAGGAAATAAAAGTTAATGAAAAAACTCTAGAAAAAATTGAAGATCTTATATAAGATTTTTTTTATAAAGGGAGTAGGGAGTTTCATTTAATTAAGAATCGTATACTTTAAGCTCTATTTTCTTTCAAGAAACAATTAAAACAATATATTCCAAATATTTTAATAAAGTTGAAATTTATTCTAATAGATGATAAAAAATGGTAGAAACCGTGATATTGTGCAAAGAGGGGACAATCAATTCTTATTTAAGCGCCCTCGTTATTGCAATGAATAAAAAGAAGAAAGGAGAAGATGTATCAGTTATATTTATGCAAGAAGGATTGGTAGCGCTCATAGACAAAAAATTTAGGCTCTCACCTGGTTTGGAACCATATTCCAAAGACATAGAAAAAAATGCTGCCATGATGGGCGTCCCTTCAGATCCTTTTGAATTAATAAAAGAAGCGAAAAGCGTTGGAGTTTCTTTATACGCTTGTCAAGCATGGATGAAACTCTTAGGCGGGAAACCACCAAGATTTACAGTTCCGGAAGGCTTACAGAAGTTAGAATTATCAGAATTAATAGAAGCGTTAGACAAAGCAAAAAAAGTTTTTTCACTTTAAATTTAAGATTAAAATAGAATATTAGTTCTATCAAGATTTTTTTAGTATTCTACCAAATCTTTGGAATTAATCTATATTTTACTTTCTCTGTGTATTCAGTATATCCTTCGAGTCCTTCGTGTAATAATTTTTCTTCAAAAGGAATTCGTACTATTATTAAGATGGTTACTATCAATGTTGGAATAAGACCAAAAAGGGAGCCCAATGCGATTGTTAGCCCAAAAAACATTAATAAATACCCGATATACATTGGGTGTCGCACAATTGCATAAGGACCCGTGGAGATTACTTTTTGTCCTCCCTCTTTATCAACTCTTAATACTTTTGAAGCGAAAGCATTTTCTTTCATAACTTGAAACATAATAATTAAGCCGAAAGCCACACCAATGAATCCAAGTATTTTTACTAAGACTGGAACCACTGACCAATGAAATCTTCCACCGTCTAAGCCAACTACTATAACATAAACGATAAACACAACGCCGAGTAAAGACAGAATGATTTTATCTGACCTTGGCGAACCTTTCATTGAGGTTCTACTTTCAAGTAATTGGGGGTTGTTTTTTCTTAACCAAAACAATGAATAAGTCGTGAAAATGGTAAATATTAATAGATAAATCCACATTTCAATCCAGAGAAAGTTTCCAGACAGGAGCATCAGGGGCAACGCCTGTAATACATCGGCAAAAATAATTAATGCAATTAATACTGGGGTTGAAAACTTTTTGGATGTTTCTAACATAGTAAAAGATTTGAAAATTAAAATTATAAATGTTTGTTAAGGTATTTGCGAAAGTTATTATGTAAAGAAATATGAAACCAAAAAAGAAATTAATTGGAAAAAAAATTGTAATTTTTATTATTTATTTTTAAATATTTGATGTATTCTTTATTAGAAAATTGAAATCATATTCAGAAAATTTAAAGGATAAAAGATTAATCTATGGTGTTTAAAAGCTCTGGAAAATGCTTGGAAATCCTAAGAAAATCATTTATAGTGGCAAATCCAAGACTATGATAATCCAATTTAATGTTATTAATAACCTTAAATTTTGGAAATGTTTTTAAAAGACTTATTAGAATTGCCTCTGTACATATCCATCTCTTTGCAGACTCATCCAATTTTTTCATCGGCATCCGAATACCCAACCACCCATATAAAGACGTAAAAAAAAACCCAAATATTGTTTTTTTTACATTATAAACACTATTCGAAAATTTTTCCATTTCTTTAACAAATCTTTTTCGTTGCTCCATATCTCTCCATTTTGGCCGTAAAATCAACGGATTCCTATTAGGTTTGCAAAAAATCGATATTGGACGAATAACAGTTATAGGATTGACAATATTTAATGTTACCCCCTTATTTAAAACTACTGCAATATGATCATGAGTATTTCGTGCTAATTTTCTGCCAATTGAATAACCAATTCCTGGAGTTCTTACGAGTAAAAGATCACCTGGTTGTATTTTTTTGATCATCGAGATAATGTATGAATCCAAATTCTTTGTTTCAGCAGATGGTTGAATTTGCGAAAATTCAAAATATTCCTTTCCTAATATCAGATTACCCATTTAAACACTTCCTAAATAATCATAATTATATCCTTATATTTATATAAAAAAGTTAAATAATTAATTGATTTGATTAAATTTTATTTATTTATAATTAATAAGACTTTCTTAATCATGTGAGAACAAAATTTGAAAAGTAAAAGAGAATTGGCGAATTTCCGTATTATTCCGACAGAATTTCATTCAGAGGGGCAGTTGTTGAGAGGAAATTTTTTAGTTCCGGAGGGCGATGGACCATTTCTGGGGATATGTAAATTTCATGGGCTCCCAGGATCTCCTGATCAAGTTCATGGTATAGCTTCTCGACTAGCAGAAGCCGGTCTCCTAGTTTTAACGTTTGATTTTAGGGGATTCCGTCGGAGTGATGGATATTTCAGTCTTGCCCGAGAAGTTAAAGACGCCAAAAATGCAATTTCTCATCTGATAGAGTCTGATTACTCCATTAAAAACTGGGTTGGAGTATATGGGGCTAGTTATGGTGGAGCCGTAGCTGTGTTGGCTGCGGTTCGCGATAACCGGATTAGTGTGGTATGTCTTCGGGCACCAGTGTATGACACGCTTGCATTTGCTCGTTCCCCCTATATTCAACCTGCTCTAGAAGACTTGCTGCAAAATTCACCAGACGAAATGCATGGATTGAGTGATCCAGATATTCGCAAAGAAATCCTTGAAAGGATGGTGGAGGATTCGAAAAAGTTAAATCCTATTCGGGAGGTTTCGAATATTACTCCCCGCCCGCTGCTTATAATTACAGGAGATGCAGACGAAGGAATAGATTTGGCGGGGGTTCACCGCTTTTTCGAGTTGGCCAGAGAACCCAAGGAACTGATTGTTATCGAAGGAGCAGATCATAAACTTACAGATCCCAAGGCTTTTAAGAAGACGGTTGAATCAGTAGTAACCTGGTTTAAGCATCAATATCCAAAATAAATTCCTAATTCTAATTTATGTTACTCCCGAAGTGATGTTTTTTTATAAATTAATCCACTTAAAATGAGTAAAATGGCACTGATAACTAACATTAAGAGAATAACAATATCCTGATAAGTAGTAGAAAATTCCGTAAAAATAAATTTCCTTTTATTAATCATCTGTTGTTTTTCTCTTAAAATTAAATAATTACAATCTTTCTGTAAAAATATATTCATTTAAATTCGAAAAAAACAAAAATTATAATTAAGATAAAAATGTAAAAATTAATTAAAATTCAGAAAAATTAAATTGCGAAATTACAGAAGTAAACCGCTTATTTTTTTATTAATTTGCGTAGTTATGTTAATTTCATCAAATAAATTCTCCCTTGTTCTATTACAACCCAATGAAAATAATTTAAACTCAATATCTGGCTTAAAGAAACCACTCCTATCAAAGACAGTTTCACCATTTATAATTATTGATGGAAATTGGAGTGATGCTATAGTTAAAGGATTATGTAGTGGTGGGAATGGATCTTGGGGCAATCCATATATTATTGAAGATTTAATTATTGACGCAAACGGTTGGGGATTTTGTATCACCATTATTAACTCTTCCGATTATTTTATAATTGAAAATTGTACATTATTCAATTCAGCGCCATCTTGGCCTGGACACGGAATAACATTGTCACTGGTCGGAAATGGAACGATTGAAATGAATAATATATTAGATAATCCTAAAGGACTTGCTATTTATTCATCCGACAATATTACAATAATAAATAATTCAATAACAGCTGAGTACAACAGTATTGAAATCCTATATTCAAAAAATATCAACTTATTTTTAAATAATATTAGTTATAATGATGAGTGTATACCTCTTCTACAAGATTGCAATTATATTATTTTTAATAATAACACAATTAATATGAGTGAAGGTGGATATTTTTTGATTCGTTCAGTTAATAATAGCCAGTTTTTCTATAACAATTTTACAAATAGTTATTTTTTTCTTTCGGAATCCTTAAATAACACATTTAGATATAACTTATTTAAGCAAGGGGGTTTTAAATTAGAAGGTTGGAATAAGCAATTGTGCACAAATCATTCAATTGATATTTCAAATAAAGTAAATGACAAACCAATTTATTATTATAAGAATCAAGACTATGTTTCTCATAATTCAGAAGCGGGCCAAATAATATTCGCAAACTGTAATTCCTCGATAATTTCCGAACAAGATTTATTAAATACTTATATGGGAATAATTATTGTATATTCTTATAATAATTTAATAAGAAATAGTGTTATATCTAATAATTCTTATGGAATTGCCATGGGATTATCTGAAAATAATACAATTCAAAACATTACTTTTGTAAATAATCTCAACTCTATACTCATTTCTTATTCACAGGAAAATAATATTTATAGGAATTTTATAGAGAATTCTAGTTTGGGAATAAGGATTCAATTTTCTGGTAATAATACGATTTCTTATAATAAACTTCAAAATGGCTCTGATTATGCAATTTTATTGAACCCAAGTAAACTAAAAAACATCTTTTTTTGGGGCGGGTAAATTGCGTGATAGACAATTAAAAGTTATTTTAATAACTTTAGTAATTGTTTTAGCGTTATTTATTGTTGCTAACAATGATTTTAGCGATTATCTAGTAAATGACGATAGTAATTTGGAAAAAGATATCGAAAATAATTTAAAGACTTCGGGATATTGGGAACTTTCCCCAATTGTTATTAATGATTCTGGGGGCGGAGATTATACTTGGGTACAAGCAAAAACTGAAGATTGGTGTAGCGGATCTGGTACTTGGAATAACCCGTATGTTATTGAAAATGTAACTATAAATGCAAATAAGGCTGATAAGTGTCTTGCTATTATAGATTCAAATGCATATTTTATAGTTCAAAATTGTACTTTTTATAATTCGAGTCAAGAGGGAATATTATTAAATAACGCTACTAATGGGCAACTAATAAATAATAACTGTTCTCTGAATTATTTGGGAATATCTACTGAATATAGTAATAATAACACAGTTTCGGGAAACACCGCAAACAACAACATCTACTGTGGGATATATTTAAGTTCTAGTCATAATAACACCATCTCAAAAAATAATATTACTGAGGGAGGGATATATTTACTTAATAGTGATATTGCGACTGTTATTGGGAATATCTTGAATGATTGTGGAGTAACCATTGACGGTTCGCTTGAATCGTTATCTTCAATTCGCATTGATACAACAAATTATGTAAATGGAAATCCGTTATATTGCTACATTAATGAAACCGCTTTAGGAATGAGTAACTTTTCAAATCCTGGGCAAATTATATTAATCAATTGTAACGATTCATTGATATCAAATTTCAATGTTTCTTACACACAATATGGAATTTCAGCATTCTATTGTAATAATAATACTATTTCAGATAACAATATTTCGCATAACACTTATGGGATATATTTATATTTTAGTGATAATAACATCGTTTCGGGAAACACCGTAAATGATAATAACTGTGATGGGATAGATTTATTTTATAGTCATAATAACACTGTTTCGGGAAACACCGTAAATGATAATAACTGTGATGGGATAGATTTATCTTATAGTCATAATAACACTGTTTCGGGAAACACCGCAAGCTACAACGGCGAAGAAGGGATACGTTTATATTGGAGTGATAACAACAACGTTTCGGGAAACACTGCAAGCTACAACGGCGAAGAAGGGATACGTTTATATTTTAATTATAATAACATCGTTTCGGGAAACACCGTAAATAACAACATTTTCTATGGGATATATTTATATTATAGTCATAATAACACCATCTCAAAAAATAATATTACTAAGGGAGGGATATATTTACTTAATAGTGGTATTGCGACTGTTATTGGGAATATCTTGAATGGTTGTGGAGTAAAAATTGACGGTTCGCTTGAATCGTTATCTTCAATTCGCATTGATACAACAAATTATGTAAATGGAAATCCGTTATATTGCTACATTAATGAAGCCGCTTTAGGAACCAGTAATTTTTCAAATCCTGGGCAAATTATATTAATCAATTGTAATGATTCATTGATATCAAATTTCAATATTTCTTACGCATCTAATGGAATTTCAGCATTCTATTGTAATAATAATACTATTTCAGATAACAATGCTTCGCATAACACTTATGGGATACATTTATATTATAGTCATAATAACACAGTTTCGGGAAACACCGTAAATAACAATGCATATGGGATATATTTATGGAAGAGCGATAAGGCCACCGTTTCGGGAAACACCGTAAATGATAATAACTGTGATGGGATAGATTTATCTTATAGTCATAATAACACTGTTTCGGGAAATACTGCAAATGATAATAACCGTTATGGGATAATTTTATATTATAGTAATAATAACATAGTTTTGGGAAACACTGCAAACGACAACACCGACTATGGGATAAATTTAAATAGAAGTTATTATCAAACAGTTTCGGGAAACACCGTAAGTAACAATACTTGTGGGATATATTTAATTTCTAGTCATCATAACGACATTTCGGGAAACAACGCAAACGACAACACTGCCCTTGGGATGTATTTAGTTTTTAGTAATAATAATCCTATTTCAAATAACAATGCTTCCCATAACATTCATGGGATATATTTAAGTTCTAGTTATAATAACTTTATTTCAGAAAATAACGCAACAAATAGTTATTTTGGGATGTATTTAAAGTCTTGTCATAATAGTACCATCTTAAAAAATAGTATAACTAAGGGAGGGATAAATTTATTTAACAGTAATATCACAACTGTTATTGGGAATATCTTTAATGATTGTGGAGTCACACTTGGCGGTTCGCTTGAATCGTTATCTTCAATTCGCATTGATACAACAAATTATGTAAATGGAAATCCGTTATATTGCTACATTAATGAAACCGCTTTAGGAATGAATAACTTTTCAAATCCTGGGCAAATTATATTGATCAATTGTAATGATTCATTGATATCAAATTACAATATTTCTTACGCATCTTATGGAATTTCAACATTCTATTGTTATAATAATAATATTTCAGATAACTATGTTTCGCATAACATTTATGGGTTATATTTAAGTTCTAGTTATAATAATACAATTTCGGGAAACACTGTAAATAATAACCGTTATGGGATACGTATATTTTATAGTCATAAAAACGACATTTCGGGAAACACGGTAAACAAAAACACCTACATTGGGATAATGTTACATTCAAGTCTTAATAACACAGTTTCGGGAAACATCATTAATGATACTAATGATTATGGGATATCCATATTAATTAACTCCAAGGGGAACCTTATTATTAAAAATTATTTTATCGGAAATGGAATAAATGCTAGGGATGAAGGAATAAATAATCAATGGGACAATGGAGTTATTGGTAATTATTGGGATGATTATAATGGAGTAGATGCAAATGATGACAGTATTGGTGATACTCCATATAATATTGGTGGTTCAGCAGGAAGTCAAGATAATTTTCCGATTTGGGATGATGGTCCTGGACCAACTTTATTTCCTCCAACGAATCCTTTCATAATTATAAATAATGGAGATGCTATTACTAATTCTACTTTAGTAACTCTCACACTTTCAGCAGAGGGGGCAGAAGAAATGTGCTTTAGAAATGGAACAACAGGTACTTGGACAGATTTGGATCCATATAACACAACAAAACAGTTATATTTGGTCGGTTCTACAAATAATACGGAATATACGATCTGTGTAAAGTTTCAAAATACTAAAGGAGAAAGTGAGGTCGTTTGTGATAGCATTCTGTATTTAATTAAAGGAGAAGAAGAGGAGGAGGAGGAAGAAGAAGAGGAGGGGGAAGAAGAATTACTTCCAATTATTCCTGGATATCCTATTGAGTGGATTATGATATTATTAATTGTATTTATAAGTATAATATTGACACTTAATAAATTGAAAAGTTTCGATGCAGAAAAAATTGTAATTTAAATTATTTATTTTAATTTTTTTTTTCCATTTTCTTTATTATTTTAGTTTCCTGCTTAGTTTCATCACAAGAGGTATTAGTTGTACAGTTTCTGACACTTTACTTAAGAACACGTTAAAAGATGAGGGGGGAAAGTGAAATTATTTTTGTTACTCCTGAAGTGATGTTTTTTTATAAAATATTCCACTGTAAGTGAATTAAAGTTCATAATCTCAATCAAAATCCAAGTAATCACTGACCATAGGGTTTTTATCCGTACATGGGACTCCAAATTGACAAAATTCACAACCTACAAGGAAAACATCTTCTTTTAATTTCCAGTTAATACGGCGGGAGCCAGGCTTCAGAATTGAACCAAGACGTGGTATCATTTTTCTTGCAACCTTCCAGCGATATTTATTACATTTTGTTTTATTATGTCCTTTTTCTGTAATCGCATTTGCAGGGCACTTTTTCGCACATTCTTTGCAAGTTCCTTTTGCATAATATAAACAATTTGAGTAAGGTTCATCACTCTTTCTTCGAGAAATTTTAATTGGGGCATTAGTAACCACTGAGGCTAATCGAATATTACACCCTACTTCAGTAATAAGTCCTTCATGTAAACCGAAGGTTCCTAATCCCGCAGCAAAAGCAATATATCTTTCAGACCAAGTAGAATAAAATTTTCCTTTCAAAACAACTGAATAAGCATCACAGGACATCCCAGATACGGCATTATAACCTTTTTTCTTAAAAAAATTAATTGTTTGCTTCAATATATCCTTTTTGAATACATTACCATAATTTCTGGCAACAGAATAAGTTTCGGCTGGTAAAGTTATTCGAGGCAATACAATCGGATTATTACTTTCCCTGCGAATCTTATCAGCAAAAGGAAACACTATAGAGACTACATAAAGGTCAGACGCTGGTAAATGATCTTGACCACTTCCTACCCACATTTCTAGAGGTGTGAGATGTTCTGGACCTACAACTTCTTTGAATTTTTGAAAAATGGGATCATTACCTTGAGCAACGCCTATTAATGGATGGGAAAATATGGTTCCACCCCCATATTTCTCAGAAAGTAGGTTAAGCTTGCTACTTTCAAATTCTTTTTCTAAAAATCGCAATAATTCATCTTTAATTACTAATCCTAAGGTATCCAATTGCTTCATTTTTAAGATTTTATTGAATTTTTATTTATTATTTAACCTGTTTATTACATAGTAAGAATAAGAAAATCAAATTAATATGCTTTTAATTTTTTTTCCATTACAACAATTTTTAGAATTACAAATAAAGGTTTTATGAAGACTCCATATTCAAGAAATGTTAATCCCGCTTTTCCTGATAGATGGGCTCACGAACTTATAAGGCCGCAACCAACTGAAGAAGTTACTGAAATTATTATGATAGCAAATAAATAAGAGATTCATATAGTTCTTAGGTGTGGAGGGATTGACTTGGTTAGTGGGTAATTGGTTTTATTTTAGACTTTATTAGAGTTTCATTTTTTAGAATTGGTATCCGCATTTTTTGCATATTTTTTTCTTTGCGTAAATGGCTTTAGTTCCTGAATAATATAGGACTTTGGTTTTGTCGTCTATTTCTTTTATAGCAGTTTCACCACACATAGGGCATACTACTCTCTCCTCTTTCGGAAATGCTTCAACGGGGCCAATCTCAGGGAGTTTAAATGCGCTCAATTCTGACTTCGTTTCTTCCAATTGAGCAGTAGTTTGAATCAATGACTGTTCTTTTTCGGCAAGAGATGATTTAAATTCTTCTAATTGGCTTTCTTTTTCGCTTAAAGTGTTGGTTAATTCATTAATTTTTTCTTGTTTTGAGGGAATTTCAGATTCAAGGGCTTGGATTTTCTCTATTTTTGTATTTAAATCGGTTTCAAGGGTTTCTAATTTTTTTTGTAGTTCAGCGTTGGTTGCCGCAGAGGTGTTTAGTTTTTCTTCTAACTCAGTAGTTTTTCCTCTCGCATCATTTAATTTATCTTCTAGCTCAGATTTAGTTGATTGTAGAGTTGATTCAAGTTGGTTGAATTTATTTTCAATAATTTCTTTTTCGACTTTAATTGTGGTCAAATCAGTTTCTGTGGATGTTAATTTTGTCTTGGTTTTATTTAATTCATTAATGGTGTTATCCAGCTCTATTCGGGTGGTTGCTGACTGTAGTTCTAAATCATTAACTTTCGCTCGTAAATCCAAAAGAATCTGTCCATTAACTTTATGGGATTTATCTGGTTTAGCCTCTACTGAAGCCCAATCAATATTCATTAAATCACATTCCTATAAGTAGTTTAATTGATAAATTATTTTACTTCAATGTCAATACAGTACAAGAATATTTAAATTTTTTTGAACACTTTCGAATTTAATAAATTTCTTAAAAATATCTCCAAAGCGTATGAATGGGATATAAGAATAATTCCATTCTTGGTAAATTTTAACCTTCTCAATACAGATGGGATTTTGACCTTTTGTTTAAATTTCAAAAAAATATTAGGTAAGACTATAGTATTCACCAATTTCCTACAACGAAAGCCTTTGTTTTTCTGAATCCGACTTTTTGCCAAAATTCGAGACTTTTTTCTGTTACGGTGGCAGATACTGTAGGTGCACCTCTCTTTTCGAATCTCTCTATTATTTTTTCAACAAGTTTTGTTCCTATATCATGTTTTTGATATTTGGGATGAATAGAAAGCAGATGATTAAGACTTCTTGAGCCGTCATACACACCTCTTATACACCCGACAACTTTTCTATTGGCTTCAGCCACGAGAAATATAGCGGCACTACACTCTTTAACTCTCTTCATGGCTTCTGGTCCATCAACTTCTGGCATCTCATATTGGTTGTTCAGTTTAAGAATTTCAACCATATCATTAATATCATTAACTTTAAAATCTCTAATTAACATCAAATCATACCGGCGCATGCATTCTTTCAGTTGAATATATTTTTACGGTGTTGTTAAAGAATCATTATTTCTTAAATTTATAATTTTCATCCGTTTTATATACTAAAGGTTAAAAATTTTTACAATAATAGATAAAACAATAGTATAAAAGGAAAAAATTAATGTAAAATGAAGCTATGTAGTGCATGTTTATTGGGGATAAAATGTGCTTGGGACGGCAAGGACCGAAAGAATGAAAAGGTTATGGCTTTATCAAAGAATGAGATTTTATTACCTGTTTGTCCTGAACAGTTAGGGGGTTTGCCGACACCTCGACCACCGCAAGAAATTCAGGGCCATTCGGGTGAGGATGTGTTAGATAATCAATGCCGAGTTATTAATAAGGAAGGTGCTGACGTTACCGAACAATTTATTCGGGGCGCTAATGAAGTTTTAAAAATCATGAGATTGCTTGGTGTAAAGGAATTTATTGCTAAGCAGGAAAGTCCCGCATGCGGGTGTAATAAAATTTATGATGGCACTTTTACGGGTAAAATTATTAACGGTGATGGCGTAACGACTGCGTTATTGAAAAGAAATGGAATAACAATTATTATGGAGGAAATATTTGATTCCATTTAAAGAATTTATTTTACTTTAGGAAGAAATTTTTATTTAATAAAAATTTATAATAAACCGTTGTAATTTTAAAAGGGAAAAAAAATGCCTAAAATAATTGCTAATAATATCGAGATTGAGTATGACACGTTTGGAGATCCCACATCTAATCCATTACTTCTAATTATGGGGCTTGGCGCTCAAATGATTTCTTGGGAAGAGGAATTCTGCGAACTATTTGTAAATCATGGTTTTTTTGTGATTCGATTCGATAATCGAGATGTTGGTTTATCGACTAAATTTGAAGAAGCAGGTGTGCCAGATATAATGAAATTAGTCATAGGGGCTCAACGGGGTGATAAAATTGAATCTCCTTATACTTTGGAAGATATGGCTGATGATGCAATTGGTCTTCTAGATGCTCTTAAGATTGATAAAGCTCATATTTGTGGTGCTTCGATGGGTGCAATGCTTGTTCAGGTTATAGCGGTTCGATATCCCTCCCGAGTTTTAAGTCTTGCTTCTATTATGGGATCTACCGGAAATCCTGACCTTCCACAGCCAAAACCAGAGGCAATGAAAGTACTCATGACACCTGCGCCAACTGAACGTGAGGCTTATATTGAGGAATCTGTAAAACGTTGGCGTGTACTTTATGGTACTGGCTTTCCTTTCGACGAAGAAAGAAGGAGAAAAATGGCAGCAAGAGCGTATGATCGTAGTTTTTATCCGCAGGGTCTCGCACGTCAATTAGCTGCGATTCTCGCAAGTGGTAATCGGAGGCCAACATTGGCATCAATAAAAGTTCCCACACTTGTAATTCACGGAGGAGATGATCCACTTGTCCCCGTTGAAGGTGGTAAAGATACCGCAGAAGCAATACCTGGTGCAAAATTGCTAATTATCAATGGCATGGGACATAGCTTGCCACCTGAAACTTGGGCACAAATTGTGGATGCAATTGCAAAGAATACAGCTAAAGCTGACGTTTAGAAAAAATTTTAAGTATCATTTTTAAAAGTGAAAAAAAGAAGATAAAGATTTTCAAGGTATTCTATAAGTTATTCTCTTGCTAATTTAATTCCTCTTTTTTTAAGGCTTTTTATTACAAAAGGATATGTTATCAGAGTCTCATATTCCAAGTCGGTAATTTCTAATCTTTCAATTTGTTCCTCGGTAAATAAATCAATAAGAATAGCAGCTCTACTTTTAATTCTATATTTCTTAAGTAATTCTAATGCAGCTAACTGGTTTTTGAAAATTTTACCATCCGCACCGGTAATTTGTTCAAAAGTTTTCTCATCAACTCCTTTTAAAGAAACTCTAACATAAATATTCTTAAAATTGCTTAATTCCTTAATATAATCTTCATTTAATAGTACTCCATTGGTTTCAAGAATGAATAATTTATTTTCTGGAATTAAACTTATAAGTTCAAATAAATGCTTCTTACAGATTGTCGGTTCTCCACCACTCACTCTCACTAATGCGTAATTCATTTTAATTAATTTTTCACTAACTTCTCTTGGTGTATAAAACTTACCGAATTTTTCAGGAGTCCAAACTTTTTTTTGAGCCCAGCAATAAGCACATCTCAGATTACAACCTAAGCAATCAACAGTGGCGCAACCTCCATAGAAACTTGTTTTACGGAACCTATAATACTTTTTCGAACTACTCCTGCATACTTTTGTCTCAACAATTTTAGTTAATTCAACTGGATCAATCATATTAATTGATAGTTCTTTCTCAAGTTTCTTGATTATATTTATAATTATTACCTATTTATTTTTGCGAAAGATGGGTGGAAAAAAATAGTTATTGATTAAAAGTGCATTTGAATATCATTATCTTCTTAATTTTGGAATTAATATTGGGACATTTTTCTTATAATCCTCATAATCCTTGCCAAATTCTTTAATTAACTCTTTTTCTTCTTTCCATGAGATGAGATAATTAAATATGATTATTAAAGGAGTAGAAAGTAATGAATATAACGAAGATAATAAAATGGAAATACCCACATGTGCTAATATTGCACCGAAATATTGTGGATGTCTGATAATAGAATAAATCCCAGTAGTAATAATTTTTTTTGGTTGATGCGTTTCTGCTACTTTTAGGGTTATCTCTTTTACGCCTGCAATTCCAAGCCAAGCACCAAATATCAAGAAGGGTATAGAAATTATTAAATGGAACAATTGAATTGAGAAATTGATAATTGGAATTAAGATTGATATCTTTTGAAAAATTGGGATAATAAATCTGGGCTGAGGTGAAATCCAGATACCAATTAAAAATATGAAGAAGCCCCATCCTGAAATTAGTCCGAAAATTTTAGCAATTTGAGTTCCTTTTTGCTTTCCATATTTTTCTTGAAGTTTTAGATGCCCAACTGATAAAAAATGAATTGGTGCTATCAAAATTATACCTAACATACAAATAAAAAACAAAATATACATTTTCCACTCATTCTCCAATTTAAAGCATAAAAAATTATCGATTAATTTTAGGCTTTCTTCTATTTATAAAGTAAATCGTTTGAGTAATGAACCTATTCTTTATATTATATATTTTCGTTATTTTTGATAAAAAGATTTCCTTAATAAGCTCAAAAAATAGTTCCTTTTTAAATAATTCATTTTACATTACTGAATGAATTAATTTTAATTTCAATAAATTCCCTTTTTGTCCAATAATATCATATTGCGTATTTTTAAACAATTTTATTATTACTTTTTACCACTGATAAACATCCAAGCGAGATACGGTTTAATTTCAGTATTCTGGAAAGAAAATTGAGAGATTAATTGGAGTACTTCATCAGGAGTATAGCTTGATTGAATTGAACCTAGAGGCTCATTTATATTTTTTAATGCTTTAGGAACAACCACTTTAGTGGCAAAAGTTAAAAAGCCATAAAAAAATTTTCGTGAATCTCGTCGGAAATCAAAAATTAAAAAAGTTCCATTTTCTTTCAAAATACGATGGATTTCTTTAAACGCTTTAATTGGATTCACCCAATGATGAAGTGAGAGAGAACTTATAATAAAATCGACTGAATCATTTGGAAAAGGCAAATTTTCTACAGTTCCGTTTTTAAATTCAACTTTTTTATCAACCTTTTTCTCAATTACTCTTTTTTTTGCATGTTCAAGTATTTCTGAGGAAATATCAACACCAACTAAATTAAGTTTTGATAATTTTTCCGCAATTTGGGTGATTAAATTTCCAGAGCCGCAACCTATATCCACCAACTTTCCGCTCGGGTTAAATTTTTTCAATCGAGATATTACTTTTCGGTGTAAAAGTTTAAAGGGAAGAAAATTTGTCATTTTTTCGAATGCTTTTACAACATCGGGATTATCAACGCTCTCTATATTATGATATCTGGTACTTTTCTTTCGCGGTAAGCCAAATATTAGAATTATAATAGAAATAATTCCAATAATAACGAAAAAAACATACCAAAAACTCATAATTCTTAATTAAATAATAATAAATTAAAAAGATATTGATATAATCTAAGAAGAAAATTAAGAGTAAGAATATTTTAATATCGTTATTTATTATAATTCACAATTCTTGACTTTTGAACAAATAATTAATGAAAACGATAGTCAATGGTTTTGAAAAAACAGATATATTCTCTTTTGATATAAAAATAGAAAAAAATGATAATTACTTATTTTTATATTTTAAGAAAAACAAGATAGTGTTGAGTATTCCCGCTATAATACCGCCGTAAAATCCAGTCTCAGGCCACCATGTATATGCCTCATAAGCTATTCCAAATGAAACAATCCCTATGATGGCAAGAAGGATTGTTAAACCTGCAAGAAGTATGCCAAATATCTCTAGATCCGTTTCTATGAATTTTTTTGGGAGCAGGTCATTTAAGGCTATAATTATTTGTATTACTAATAGTATTATCATAATAATTTGTGCTGCTAAATCACCAGGTGTCCAAAATTCACAATCAAAACAAGAATATCTATTTCCATAATCAGGATAATAAAAACCTGCAAAACTAAAAGCTGCTATTAGAATTATCCCAATCACACTAAGTACTAATATCAACGCGGCAAAAGGGTCAATTCTCATTTCGGATGACATTTCATACTTCTCTTTAAATTAAAAGGGGATTTATTTTTTAATATTAAGTATTACTAATTATATTTAAAATCTTTTCTCTTTTGTATTGCGATAAATTAAACATTAAAATAGGATATTAAGTACTAACTTGGGAGAAAAAAGGAGTACCTATTACATTATTATTAAAGGCATAGATTTTCTTATTTATATATTAAATTACCTAGAACTATTTATACTAATAACTTGAAATTTAATTATTCAACAATTATTTAGATTTAAGATTTTCTTAGCTGATTATTATGAGAAGATATAATAAAAATGTTATTTTGGTAAGTATAATAATTTCTATTACTTTATTGTGCGTATATTCTTTCAATTTAGGTAATTATAATCTTAATAGGAGGGAATTAAATCAACGAACAGATCTGAAACTTAGTCAAATTGAGGAAATTAGTTTAACTTTAAATACAGAAAAAACTCATCAATCCATAGGTCTTGCTGCAAAAAGATATTTTATTACTGTTCCAAAAGGAAATATTCATATTAAAGTATGGTGGGATAGTTTTTGGGATATGGACTTAGAATTACATGTGTATTCTGATGATTTTTTCGGTAATCTTATTGCAACAAGTGATAATCCAGGTAATGAGCAAGAATTTATTGATCTATATATAGAACAAGAGATGACTATTTACATCACAGTTTATTATCACAATCAAGCAGGGTTTTTTAATATTATTGTCCATGATGATTCATATATAAGTCCACAGACGATTTCTACTATAATAGTTATAATAATTATAGTAGGTGTTATTGTCGGTGTTTCAGGCTTTATAGTAAAATTAAAAAAATACACTAAAAAAAGAAAAGAAGAAATCGAAACTTTTATAACTGCTGAATTGAAACCATACCCTGCAAAAATGGAAGAAAGTTTTCAACCAAAAAACGGAGAAGATGTGGAAACGAATATTTTTATTTGTCCCTATTGCGGTCAGGAAAATTTGAAATCTTATAAAAAATGCAAATACTGTAAAAAGAAATTTAAACCCATTTAAATTTCATTACTCTTTTTTCTAACTACATTTTTACAAATTTACCTGTGAATCTCTCATAATTGCCTGGTAACTTTCCATTTTCTTCCAAATATATTAGCCATCTGTGAATTTCACTTAATAATGTAGGTATTGGGTTATAAAACTCCGAATGTTCACTCCACCACTCGCGAAAGCGAATAGGAGGAAGATCTTTCACCAAACATGCTTCGGCGAAAACAACTGAAGCAATATCTTTAAGGTAAATTTCGTTTGAAGTACTCATAAGGCATCTTACACAGGCTCTTGCTAGAAAGGATATAAATTCTAATACACCTTCCTTTTTCCCTTTAATCACAGAACCTAATACACCTACCACTGAACTTGAGAATTTTTTGTTAAATCGCTCAAGAACGTATGGAACTAAAAATTTTTCTAATTCTTCAATTTCTTGCTCTGACATAATGGATTATCAATAAATTTTAGTATTTATTAATAATATAACTCTTACTATCTTTCTTTTTAATTTTTTTGTCTTTATCTTATTTAATTAAAGAAAAGGGTAAAAAATAACAATAAATTTAATTTCCGATTAAAAATAGTTAGATTTTCAATGTAAAATTAAAAGATCAATATATTTTTATTTGTTTGAGGAAATATTGAAACATAAATATAATTCTATTGTTTAATATAAAGAGTTTAAATAAGTAAGGAATAAGATGTCAAAAGTTAAGGAAGCGTATGCTGAGATTGAAAAGATATTAGGCGTGGATTATATTACTGATAAGGATTTTATGAGAGCGGCATATTCAAGGAATGTTGACCCCGCTTTTCCCGATAGATGGGCGGATATGATTGTAAGACCGCAATCAACGGAGGAAGTATCAGAAATTGTCAAGATTGCTAATAAATACAAGATTCACATAGTTCCAAGGGGTGGTGGTGCTGATTTGGTCGGCGGCTCAGTTACTGAGGGAGGAATTCTATTAGATCTTACGAGAATGAATCAGATTTTGGAGATTAATGAAATGGATTATTATTGTGAGGTTGAGTGTGGAATAACCTGGGGTATTTTAGTTTCAGAATTACAAAAGAGAGATTTAACTACAGGAGTTCTGGGACCTGGGAGCGGCTACTCAGCGACCATTGGTGGTGGTCTTTCTAACAGCACGGCAGGTTTTGGTTCAACAAAATATGGTTTAGTTCCTGATATATGTTTAGGAGTTGAGGTCGTATTACCCAATCCGCAAGGAACTATCTTAAGAACGGGGGCAGCTGCAAGTAAATATGCAAAGCCATTTTGTCGGTATGGAGTTGCACCGGATTTCACAGGTCTTTTTATGGGTGATGTGGGAACTATGGGAATAAAGACTAAAGCATTTTTGAGATTATTTCCGGATGCTCCATTCAAATCTCAGCGACATTATATTCTTAATAAAAATGATTATAATAAAGTATTTGAAATTATGTATAGATTGCGAAAGGAAGTTAGTGATGGGTTGCATGATTTAATTCTTGTACCATTTACTGTGGTTAAATTTATGGAAGGTATGGCACAGCAAAAACCTCCCACAAAACCTAAAATAAGAGGTTCTGTCTTTATGGTTGGATTGGAGGCATTTGATCAACGAATCTTAGATGTTTATCAAGAAAAAGTTGATGGGATTATGAAAGATAATGCCAGACCATTTGAATGGCAGGAAATTGATTTAAGCCAGCCATTATCAAAGGATTGGGAGTTCAATTTAAAGTTTGCCTATAATTATTTCAATCAATATATTTCAATTCAGCCACCAAAGATATCCTGCACAACTTGCCATAAAGTTCCGATTTCGTCTATATCAGAAATAGTGAAATTAAGTACTCAATTCGATGCAAAATATAGGGCTGAATTTCCTCCTGGAAGTATTTCCTTGTTTGCTACATGTATATTTCTATTACCTAACGGAAATTGTGTTTTTGTAGGTGGTTTTAATGCAGACAATGTTGAGGAGCAACGCCAGATTGCGATGAATATGTGGCATAAGAAATTAAGGCATCAAGTAAAATATGGTGGAGTGCATTATTGGCTTGGAGAGGCAATTTCGCAGTCGATAGTTGAGGCTGATGCTTACACATCTGAATTTATCGAATTTTTTAAGAACATGAAGAGAACTGTGGATCCAAATTTTTTATTGAGTCCAAAAAAGTTCCATTTTCACAGTTATGAAGATGATATTAAAAAATATATCGTTAAAGATAAGGAATAATAAAAAAGAAATTATATTTATAATTTGTAAGAGTGATTTATTATGAGTTTTAAAAGGTCTTTAGAAGATATTGAGCAAAAAAGAAAAGAATTAAGAACAACCGTTTTCAAAGATGCGGAAATGATAACGGTTTTATGGGAGACAAAACCAGAAATTATCGAGAAAATACTTCCGCCTCCACTTAAACCCATTTCGAGACCTATTGCCTTTGTCTTTATTGCAAATTATTCTTCTACTAATCAAGGTCTCCCCTACTTTGAAGGCGCTCTTATTTTAAGATGCGAATTCAATGGCGAAATGGGAAATTATTACTTAGCTATGCCGGTTACTGACGATAGAGCAATGATAGGTGGTCGAGAAATTTTTGGGTTTCCCAAAAAAATTGCAAATGTTTTTCTTGAACGCACTGATAAGGATGTTTATGCTTATTCTGAGCGTCTTGGAGTAAAAAACATCGAAATTCGTGCAAAATTAACGGGAAAATTCAATGATCCCGAAACTCCAAAGATTATAAAAGAACTTGGCTTACTACCCGGAAGAAAAAAGAATACCGTTAATTACAATTTTAAATATTTTCCGGCTCCTAATAAAGTTGGGTTCGATTATAATCCTTGGTTGGTTAAGCAAGAGACTGCAGTAGGTCCTAAATCAATGGAAATGGGTGAAGCAAAAATTACTCTAAACTCAACAGCCCACGACCCATGGGGCGAAATAGAGGTAGTTAAAGTGCTGGGTGCTTTATATCTCAAGACAGACAATATAATGTTGCCGGGTGAGAAAGTCGCAGAAGTAAATCCAGATGATTTCTTGCCGTATTCGTATATAAAGTGGGATTGGTATTAATAATAAGCAGGATTATATCAGCATGAATTAATGAAAATTATCTTCAGTATTTATATCTTCTATAAATAAATTTTCAATAAAATATTTGATTTTACTTATTATCTATTTCAAAAATCTTATTTTCCTTTTGCTATTATTTTTGGTTCTTTCCACTCTTCTCTTAAAATACTAAAGATGGCAGTATCTCTCAATTTTCCTCTACTAAAATAGCATTTACGTAAGATTCCTTCCTTTTTGAATCCAACTTTTTCTAAAACTTTTTGGGATGCTATATTCTCCGGACGAATATCTGCCTGAATACGCATGATATTTTTTGAAAGGAATAAGTAATCAACCATAATCGTTACAGCTTCAGTGCCATAACCTTTACCTCTCTCTTCCGGAAGTAGGGCGTATCCTATTTCTTTTTGCTTTCCCATTGAGACAAAATGTGCTACATAACCAATTTTTTTCCCGTCCTTTTTTTCTATAAAAAACCACTGTCCTTCCTTAAGATCATCATATTGTTTCTCTAAATCTTTAATTGTCTCTTGTGTAATGGGTTCATATTCACCTTCTATATTAAGATTATTCATCCATTCCTGCAATAAAGGCAGGTCCTCTTTTTCCATTAACTTCAAATTCACATTGTTGCCAATAAGCAATTTTAATTCACGATTTAAAATATAAATTATGATAATATTTACAATTTTTTGCGATTAATCAATATTACGTTTATAAATTTGTTTTTTATTTCATTTCTAAAGATTATAACATCGAATTTTTTAATATTTTTTTAATTAACTAATTTTGTTTTGTATTTATGTAATCTATAAATTATTAATTATCTTCTTTTAAAAAACGACTCAAGAAAAGTTTCAGATAATTTCCTTCCTTGTATGATTTCTAGTTCTTTTTTTCTTTGGGTATCGGATTGATACCAAACCATTTGAATTGCTCGAATGAACTCTACACCATCTTGAGTTATTTTATACTTACCATAATCTGGCTTTTCTATTAAATTCTTTTTGAATAATAGTGTAAGATGATTTGATAGTGCCGTTTTTTGCAAATTAGTTTCACTCATAAGAGTTTGAAATGATTTTTCACCGGAAAGTTAAGTTATGAGGATTTTTAACCTATTTTGGTTTGAAGCTGCGAAAATAATTAATCCAAAAATCGTAATTCCTATGCATATTCACGAAACAGACCCTAAAGAATTCAAGAAAAAACTGGAAGCTTGCTCAAACATCAAAGTTATTGCACTAAAAATGGGAGAAATTTATCAAGTAACATGAATTACTCATTTCTACTTTTATAAAATAAAATGAAATATATCAAAACACAGAAATTTTAGAGATTAAAAAAAGATCAATTTAATAAGAAGATAATAACATTCAAAAGATATTAAATGAAGATTGAGACTTTTAATAAGAAACAAGAAGAAACACAGAAAGAAGCAACAATTGAAAATTTTGTTAACATTGAAGAGCCTGAAAACTTTCATGTTATAACAACTTACGATGATCTCGTAATTGATTCTAAAGAAACAATGGACGCTCTATTAAATAATTTGAATAATGTAAAATATAATGAAAACTTAGCAAAATTTATTTTTAATTTTATGAGGGATAAAATAAAAGATCTTACAGAAGAGTAGTTCGGTTTATCTCTTTCAAATCAAAATACATTTTCACTGTTTTATATTTAGGTTTTTGTTTATTCTGTAATTCTCCTACTACTTTTTCTCCTAATCCTTTTCTTACAAATTTAAAATTTAATTTACCGTAAAAGCCAATAATTTTTAAATCTGTAGAAGCATCAACAATCATTAGCCTTTTGAAAAATAAAAAAGTTAAGTTCTTCATTTCCTGAATCAAATGTATATTCTTTAATATTAAAGTTTGCTTTAATCTTTAGAACTTCCGTCATCTTACTTTATTATTATAATATCTTATTTTAAAACTATTTGAATTATACTTTTTAAAAACAAAATCGGTTGATGAGTTACAGAAAAGAATAATTGAAACAATTGAATTATATAAGGAAATTGAAGTTCTTTAAAAATATTTTTTATATTAAAACAATCTGAATAAAATTACAAATTCGGATGCTTAAATAAACTTATTTAAATCACTAGACCTAATTTTATATTATTAAATTTGAAAATCATAGTTAAAAAATGTCTAATATTTTAAATGCATACAAGGAAATTGAGAATTTCATTGGATCGGATTTTATTACTGACAAGGATTTTATGAAAGCGGCATATTCAAGAAATGTAGATCCTGCTTTTCCTGATAGATGGGCTGATATGATAGTTCGACCAGAAACACCGGAAGAAGTTTCTGAAATTGTAAAAATTGCCAATAAATATAAAATTCATATGGTTCCGAGGGGTGGAGGTGCTGATTTGGTTGGAGGGTCTGTTTCGGAGGGAGGTATTCTTATTGACCTTACAAGAATGAATCAAATTTTAGAAATTAATGAATCAGATTTTTATTGTGAAGTTGAATGTGGAGTGACTTGGGGTGCTTTAATTTCTGAATTACAAAAAAGAGGTTTAACAACGGGTGTTCTTGGTCCGGGAAGTGGATATGCTGCGACTGTAGGAGGGGCTCTTTCAAATAGCACTGCAGGATTTGGTTCCACTAAATATGGTTTAGTTCCTGATATTTGTTTAGGTGTTGAAGTTGTATTGCCCAATCCTAAAGGGACAATCATAAGAACGGGAGCTGCAGCTAATAAGTATGCAAAACCATTTTGCAGATATGGGGTCGCACCGGACTTTACTGGGCTTTTTATGGGAGATGTAGGAACCATGGGTATTAAAACTAAAACATTTCTAAGATTATTTCCAAATTCTCCAATAAAAATATTAAGAACTTACATGCTTTCTAAAAATGATTATAATAAACTATTTGAATTAATGTATAAGTTACGTAAAGAAGTTAGTGATGGATTGCATGATTTATATATCTCACCACTAGTTATAGTTCGACTTCTCGCGTCTCAAGCGAAGAAAAAGCCGCCAAAAAAAGCAAAACTAAGGGGACCTGTTTTTTCAGTATATTTGGAAGCATTTGATGAACGAATTTTAGATGTTTATCTTGAAAAAGTTGATGAGATTATGAAGAATGATGCTAGACCTTTTGAATGGCAAGAAATTGATTTAAGTACCGAATTAGCTAAAGATTGGAAGTTCAATTTAAGGTATGCTTACAATTATTTTAATAAATTCGTTTCTCTCGCTCCACCTAGAATTTCATGCGTAACATGCCATAAAGTTCCAATTTCATCAGCTCCAGAAAAAATAAATTTGAGTGCTGAGTTTGACAAAAAATATAGAAGTGAATTTCCAGCATCAAGTTTTTCTTTATTTGCTTCCTCCATCCATCTTTTACCAAATGGAAATTGTGTGTTTGCGGGAGGGTTTAGTGTTGATAATACGGATGAACAACATCCAATTGCAATGAATATGTGGCATAAAAAAGTAAGAGCTCAGGTGAAATATGGGGCTGTGCATTACTGGCTAGGAGAGTCGATTTCACAATCAATAGTCGAAGCAGGTGCCTACTCACCCGAATTTATGCAATTTTTTAAGGATATGAAAAAAACAGTAGATCCGAATTTTTTATTGAGTCCGAATAAATTCCATATGTATAGCTTTAAAGATGATATTACTAAATATATTAGTAAAGATTAGTAATGGAGGGTAAAATAATGACTGAAATAAGTTCAAGGGAAAAATATAAGCATTTAAGTAAGTTAGAACGAATGATATTGCAATGTATCTCTTGCGGGGATTGTCGAGAAGCAACTGATTTTTCCTCAGACCCTCCAAAATGGGGCGTTTGTGTGGCAAGAGACCATACTCCGGGTTTTGAACCTTTCTTTGGCAGAGGGAAAATGCAAATTATCCGTTCTCTATGGCAGGGTAAATTAGAATTGAGTAAAGATATGGCGGAGGTAATTTATCAATGCCCTACTTGTAATGCTTGTTCAGAAGCCTGTTTTTATGATATAGATAATGCTTCTTTTTATGAAGCTTTGAGAGCAGAATTGGTGGATGCGGGTTATGCTTTAGATGGGCATAATGAAATGAATCAAGCAATGACTGATTTATTAAATCCATATAAACGAGATAGAAAACAGAAAAATGATTGGTTAGAAAAACTCGATTTCAAAATAAAGGATGCAAGTTCTGAGAAAGCGGAGGTTCTTTATTTCGTGGGATGTACTACCGCCTTAACTCCACAAATTCAAACAGTAGCTATAAATACGGCAAAGGTTCTTAAAAAATTGGGAGTCGATTTTTCTGTTTTTGGAGAAAATGAAGTATGCTGTGGAAGTGTTGCAATGCGAACCGGAGATCGGAAAGCGTTTAATTATGTTAGTGATAAAAATCTTGATTTGTTTCTAAAAAGTGGAATAAAAACAATTATTACCAGCTGTGCAGGGTGTTATCGAACACTTAAACTGGATTATGCTGATTTACTTAAAGATTTAGATATAAATGTTATTCATACAATTGAACTCATACGCAAAATTATAAAAGAAAAAAATATTCAATTAAAAAATCTAGGAATTAACGCAACTTACCATGATCCTTGCCATACAGGAAGAAACTCAGGAGGTACTCCCCTTTACGAAGAACCGAGAGAACTTTTAAGAAAAATGGCAAATCTAATAGAAATGGCAACCATTAAAGAAAACGCTAAATGCTGTGGCGCTGGAGGGGGAGTTAAAAAAGCATTTCCCGAGTTAGCTTTAGAGATTGCAAAAAGCAGAGTTCAAGAAGCGGAAGAAACTGGGGCAGAAAACCTAGTCAGCATCTGCCCCTTTTGTTTCAGGAATCTTGACGATGCGATAAAAGCATTGAATTCCAATATAAAAATGGTTGATCTTTTAGAGTTAATCGACCAGGCATTGAATTAATTCTTGAAACACTTTATTAATCAATAAATAAACTAAATTGGAATATAATATTTATATAATTTACCAACGAAAATAAAATATGGCAAAAATAGATTTACCCGAAGAACATGTACCAATAAAAGAAAAAATTAGCTTTGGTTTTGGGGGGCTTGCTAGTGACATTCTTAATGGATTTGTTTTTGCTAATCTCACATTTTTCTACAATCAAAAACTAGGTGCGGATGCAACATTTTTGGGAATCGCTTGGCTAATATTTGCTATTTGGAACACAATAAACGACCCTATCGCATCATATTTCATCGATAATACTAGAACAAAAATAGGGCGGCGTATTCCTTATATAAGGTATGGGTCAGTTTTTTATGGATTAGCCTTTATTTTTTGTTGGTTTCCTATAGCTCCTTTAAATGATCAGATAGCTCTCTTCTTTAATTTTTTAATAGCATTATTTATCTTAGATACGATGTTTACTTTCGTTGGGTGCTGTTTTTTTTCTCTCCCGAATGAGATTGCTGTAACAGCTAAGGAACGAGCAAGTGTCATGGTCTATTCTAATGCAATTAGATTTGTAAATATAGCACTAGGAATAATTCTTCCAATTGTTCTTCTAACCGGTCAAGAAGGAATTTCCCTAATATTTAGGATTTCAATACTTATTATGGGTTTCAGCTGCACACTAGTGCTTTTTATAACATCATTCTTCATTAAAGAAAATATATTCGCCCAAATGCAACCTTATGAACCATTTATTGAAGGCTTAAGATTAACATTAAAAAACAAACCTTTTTGGATTTTTATGATACCTTCTTTTTGCATAAATTTAATATATCCTGTTTTGCAAACTGGTTTACTTTATTACATCGACTATGTAGTTATTGGTCAAAATATAATTTTGTTTGGACTTGCCCTTATCATTGGAATTATATTTGGAATGGGATTTAATCTAAAAAAAATGGGCACTTGGGGTGCAAAAAAGACAATGATCAGAAGTTTATTATTAATTTCAATTAGTTTTGCAATTTTGTTTTTTCTTGGGCGAAATTCCTATTTAGCTGCAATCCCAACTTTTTTCTTAGGTATCGGGTTCGCAGGAGCATTGATCGCGAATGGAGTTTTAATGGGAGAAGTTATTGATAACGACGAATTAATCACTGGAAAACGTAGAGAAGGGATCTATGGTGGAGTTAATGCAATAGTTACAAAACCAGGGATCTCTATTGCCAATTGGATGTTTCTAGGAATTATAACAATATCTGGATTCGTGGATCCAATTATAGAAAATGGGATTTCTATTAAACAACCTCAGCCTGAATTAGCCATTATTGGCATTTTAATTGCGTTTTGTATACTTCCAGCTATTTTAATTGGTATCAGCGCAATTACTTTGCGTTGGTATCCATTAGATGGACCTGAATGGCTTAAAAAGAAAAGTTATATAATGGAATTACATGAACAAAAAGAACGTGAATATCTTCAAACGCTTTCTAAAAAACAAAAATTAAAAACTTAAATGCTAGTGTAAATCACTGAATTTCAATCATAAAATGAAGGATGTTATTTAGTTAAAAAGAAAAAATTGTAAAATGTAAAAAATTCTCAAAAATAGCAGAATTAATATTAATAAAAATTGCATAATTGATTTTTTTTACTTAATTATCAACTCTTCAAGTTTTTCGGGAGCTTTCGTCAATTTTAAATACCCGTCCTCAGTTATTAATATGGTATCAGAACGTTTTTTATTAGATTTAATTTTTTCAAATATTTTCATAAAAATTTCACCATTGAAAATATGCTAATAACTAATAGTATGGGATAAATATATTTAAAAGTTACATAATTGTATAATAAAATGGAGATAGAAAATTATGCCATTTTTTGATAATGAAGGAGTTAAAATCTATTATGAGATTAAAGGAGCAGGTCCAGATTTATTCATGATTCATGGATTTGCAGCGAATATTGATTTCAATTGGAAAATAACAAATTGTATAAAGGCTTTAAAGGATGAAAATCGATTAATTCTGATGGATTGTCGAGGTCATGGAAAGAGTGATAAACCCACAGATCCAGCTCAATACGGCGCAAAAATGATGGAAGATATTTCTAAATTGATGGATCATTTATCGATCGAGAGATCAAATTTCTTAGGTTATTCTATGGGTTCTTCGCTCACATTGAATTTATTACTCAAAGAGCCTAGTCGAATTAATTGCGCAATTCTAGGAGGTTTTGTATTATCTTCACCGAATGATGAACAAACAACGCTGAGATATGATTCATATATAAATGCGTTAAAAGCAGAAAGTATAGAACAAGTTAAAGATCCAGGAGGTAAAGAATTTCGTAGATTTGCAGAATCAACAGGTGCCGATTTGAATGCATTGGCAGCGGTAATGACAGGTTCTGACCAAGAATCAGAAAAAATATTCTCAAATCAGAAACGTCTTGAAACAGTTCTTAAAAAAATTTCAGTGCCTGTTATGACCGTGATAGGTTCCGATGATTTTTTACCAGGCGATAAAGCATTGATCGCAAAATTAGTTTCAGATGCCTGTCATTTTCAGATTCAAGGTAAAGACCATGGGACCATTGTTTCAGATCCTAAATTTCATATGATCATTAAAGCCTTTTTAAATTACGTTAATAGAAAATAATAAAATTAATTTTTACTCAATGATCAAGTCTTCAAGTTTTTCCGGAGCTTTTGTTAATTTTAAATACCCATCCTCCGTTATTAATACGGTATCAGAGTGTCGAAAACCCCCCAAACCAGGTATATAAATTCCGGGTTCAATGCTGATAACCATATTGGGTTGAAGTTCCCGATCGTATCCTTCGGCAATATAGGGCGCCTCGTGTCCGGTGATTCCAAGACCATGGCCAGTTCGGTGTATGATATAATCACCATAACCTCGGTCAGTGATAAATTTACGAACTTTTTTATCAATCTCGCTCATAATAACTCCTGGTTTTACAAGGCTATATGCAAGAGCCCTTGCTTCAAACATGGCTTCAAAAGGCTCCTTTGTTTTCTCAGGAACATAACCTAAAAAGAAAGTTCTTTCAATTTCCACACCGTAGCCATCTACTTGAGCAGACACTATGGAAACATGGGGACCTCCTTCTTCCATCTCAGCAAATATATTCGGAACGATATGAGGTTCATGAGAAAAGGACGGTGGCCAAACAGCACCTACAGTATTGGTTATTATGAAGTTTGCATTGGGGATATCTGTTACTATCTTGGTCGTCATTACATTGGTGACCTCTTGATATAATGCAAATTCCAACATTTTAGGTTTGCAAATTTTCAGTAACTTTTTATGACCCTTATTTACAACCCGGCAGGCATGGACAGTACGCCCGATCTCATATTCTGTTTTTATAATACGGACTTCATCGATAATATCAGTAATAATTTTCTTTCCGGGTGTTTTTTCTTCGATCCCAGTAGGCATAGCAGATTCAATTCCTACTTTCGCATCATCCTCAATAAGGTTGCGATAATGATCATACCAATTTTGCCCTTCAGGCGCTGGGAACTCATAATAACTTACAAATTCAAGTTCACACCTTGATCTGGTCTCGACATGACCCTTCTCTAATAGTGGAACTAGCATTTTCGGAATTCCCTCTTTTGCAATTACAAGAATAAAGGGGCGTTCATGTACTTTATTAGCAAAGTTAGTTAAATAATAAATATTCACTGGGTCGAAGGAGATATAATAATCCAGACCTTCTTTGCGCATTAAACTTCTTACCTTTTCCAAGCGATTGGACAATTCTTCTCGGCTTGGGGGTGAAGTAATCGCTTTTAGTTTGCTATTAATTGTTTTTCAACTCACAATATTTTGATATTAATAGGGATATAAATATTTGTAAATAATTCCTAAAATTTCCTATTGAGTATATTATCAAAATGACTATCAAACGAAAGGACATAATCAGCATTAAACTTTTGGTATAAATAAATTAATGAAGCATCGGTAAAACTAATCAATCTTTTAGAGGTAATATATTTCTTACAAACTTCAACGATTTTTGGGAATTCTTGAGGTGTATTTTGAAAAACTTGAAAAAAATTATCATTTCCAAAGAATAAGGTAATATACTTTCCTAAAAAAGAAATATTTCCGTGAGAGCGAACAATAGCTAAAGTTAAAGTTTCATTCATTATGAAGTAATTTGTAAAATATTTTGGATTTTCTTCCTCAAATTCGTTAAAAATCTCATATGCTCTTTCATGATATTGGTCTTTCTTAGATTTTAAAGCGAACAAAAAATTAGTATCTAAAATTATAATCACGATTAATTCGCTCTTAATTTTCTTAAATTTGATATTTATTTTTCAGAGACCATAGATTAACTCATCATCAGATCTGTCTAAATGATAAAGAGGCGCATCACTTGCACTTTCTCTGAGTCTCTCTATGAATTTTTTAGTTACAGCAGGTTTATCAATATTTTCAACAAAGAATTCATTAAGTCTATTATATGTAAATTCAATACTTTTGTCTAACACTTCCTGTTGAGACATTTTTTTCCCTAATTTTAGAGTAATTTCTGCTTGTAGTTTTTCAAGCAATCTCTTATTATTTAATTTCACATTTGCCATAATGATTAATAGAATTTTCTACTTTTTATACTTTTCTACTTTTTAACCAATAAAAGTAATTAGCGCATAATTCTTTCGGATTTGAAATATTCTGTAAATGCCTTGTATTCGTATCTATTACATCCTAAATCCCTTCTAAGAATAAAAAAGAATAGAAAACAAAAATTAAGGAAATGACATTAAGAAGAATAGTGAATGGAAAATATGAAAAAAAAATCAACAGAAAAATCAATCAATATAATTTTTTTTTCTCTTTTATTCCAATTATTAGAAATATCAGATATAAATTAATACCAGTCCCACTTCAGGAATGCATATGGTTCGAATTTATCTTGGTCTACTTCGGCTACGGTACTACCTGGGTGCATAGAGTTATCTCCTACGATGTATAACGCACCCAACACTTTGACAATCTCTACTTCACCCCATGGGTCATGTATTGAAGATTTAAGCTTCATTTCAACCTCACCCATTTCCATTGATTTTGGACGGAACTCTACTTCTTCTCTGATTAGGCGGGGTTTATAATCGAACCCACGCATCTCAGGCGCATTAAAATGTTTATAATTAAAACTAACATTTACAGTATTCTTCATCTTACTAGGAACCATCCCAATTCCGATTAAGATCTTTGGAGCTTCCATATCATTGAATTTTCCGCTTAAGTTTGCTCTTACCTCAAAGTAACGTGTTTCAAGGCGTTCTGACCATCCTTCAACATCCTTTCCATCACGTTTTAAATGGATATTTGCCATTTTCTTGGGATATCCAAACCATTCACGACCACCTGCTAGAGCCATATCATCCGTAACATGCATTGCAAGGCAGTAACTCCCCTCTTCACCATTGAATTCAGCCCTCAGAAAAAGTGCACTCTCTAAATAGGGTAACCCAAAATTAGTTTTGGGATAATTAGCAATGAATGCATGAGCAATGGGTATTTGAGCTGGTTTTAAAGGTGGTGGAAGTAATCGTTCAACAATTTCAGGTTTTGTTTCCCATAACACAAGTAACATTTCCGCAGAATAGAAATCATACGTTTCTTTTCTTTTTTTTTCTATTTCATCTAATTTTTTCACAAAACTCATTTCAATATTCCTTTTAATAAAATTAATTAGTTTAATGAAAAATTGCATTTTTTATAATAAATATATTACTATTGGCTTTTTTCTATTACAATAATTTTAAATACAAAAAAAAGTAGTATCATTTAATTAAAATTTTAAATAAAAAAGGAAAAGAAAAAAAATGAGTGAAGATACTTTAGGTCTTAAAGATAAATTTAGTTTCGGTTTAAGTGCTATACCTGACCAATTAACTTATCAAGCTTTTCAGTTCTTAATTTTTACGTTTTATTTTACTGTAGTTGGACTCGATTTAACCGTGATGACGCTTATTTATATTTTATGGGGAATATGGAACGCAGTAAATGATCCTATTTTAGGGGCATTGTCAGATAGAACAAAACAAAAAGGTAAATGGGGCAAAAGGAAATTTTATTTAACTCTTTCAATAGGTCCTCTCTGTTTAATGATGATATTACTGTTTTGTGTTCCTACTGGCATTGAAGCCTTCTACTTCTTATTCATCATCTTTCTATTTGAATTGGTTTATACACTGTTTGATGTAAATGTGAATGCACTATTTCCCGAGATGTTTCCTACTGAAAAAAAAAGAGCCGCTGTAAATTTATTCGTAAAGGGATTAACAGTTGTTGCTTTGATAATTGCTTCGCTTCTTCCTACAATACTTGTTCCAAAATTAGTTCCTGAAACTCCCGCTGAAATTGAAGGCATTAAATTAAATTATATTACTGCAGGAGTAGTTCTAGCAATTTTAACTGCAATATTGTCATTACCTTTTTTCTTATGGGGTATTAAGGAAAAAGAAGAAGTTAAAGAACAATTTGACAAAAGACCATCATTTCTCAAATCATTGAAAATTACATTCACAAATAAGGAATTCATAAAATTCGTAATATCGAATACATGTGTATGGTATGTTTTTAACATTTTACCGACGATTTTAACTTTATATTTTGTACATGTTTTTGAACTTTCAGGTAATTCCATATTGATTGGAATATCGTTAATGCTTGCATTCGTAATTGCTGCTTTAATTATGCCTTTACATAGAAAACTTGGAGCAAAACTAGGTATGCGAAATGCGTTCATGGTAACATTGGCTCTTTGGATTTGCACATTATTTCCATTTGTTTTAGTTTCAGGTGAAGAATTTCTCATTTTAGGAATTATTATTACAGCTCTAAACGGAATTCCATTATCTGGAGCTTTATTTTACGTGGATATATTACATGCAGATGTAATAGAAGAAGATGCACTTAAATTTGGAGTAAAGAGATCTGCAAGTTATTATGGAGTTAATGCCTTTATCCATCGCTTAGGAATAATTATAACTATGTTAACTATTTGGTTAGTTTTCACTGGAACTGGTTGGGATAAAACTTATACGCCGGTAACAAGCGATCCTGCATTAACTATCATTGGCTTAAAAGTACTAATATTTGTATTTCCTGCAATTGCACTTATTATCGGAATTGTTACCATGAAATTTTATACCTTACATGGAGAAAAACTTCAGAAAATAAGAGAAGAATTGAAAAAACATCCAGAATTAATGGCAAAATAATTTTTCTTTTTTAATTTTTAATTATTTTTTTTTTCAATTTATCAATTGATTAGTTCCAATCATTTTTTAAAGAATGGTTATTTTCTATAATTTTTCTTTAGGAAAATTTTTTTATTAAAATCCATTTTTAAAGATGATTTATGGATTTAATTTTACTAATTTTAATATCAATAGGCTTGGCTATGGATGCATTTGCTGTGTCAATTTCAAGTGGAATAGTTATAGAAGATGTGAAAATAACTCATGCCTTAAAAATCGCTCTTTTTACAGGAGGTTTTCAAGGATTATTTACGTTTTTAGGATGGTTAGGAGGAATTTCTATTGCGAGTTTAATTTCAATTATTGATCACTGGATTGCATTTTTTCTACTGCTTTTTATAGGAATTAAGATGATTTACGAGGCAATAAAAGATGAACCAGATGAAAATAAAAAATTTAATCCGTTAAAAATTTCAATATTATTTTTATTTGGTATTGCTACTAGCATTGATGCTTTAGGTGTTGGTTTAAGCTTCGCATTTTTAGATATTTTTATTTTCACTCCAGCAATATTAATTGGAATAATAGCTTTTGGATTTTCAGTTCTTGGAGTTCTTATAGGAAAAAAAGCAGGATATTTCCTTAAAGGTAAAGTTGAATTAATTGGCGGGCTTATTTTAATTATTATTGGAGTACAAATTCTAATTGAACATTTATTCTTTATGTAAAAATCTCTTACGTAAATATTAGCTCTTTTTTAAACCTAACATCACCTTTGCCTCATCAACTGTAGCTGGTTCTCTTCCTATTTCTTGGGCTAGTCTAACCATTCGCTCCACTAGTTGTGCATTATTTTTTACTGGTACCCCCTTTTGGTAATAAATAGTATCTTCAAGTCCGGTTCTAACATTACCCCCCATTGACATAGCAATAAGAGTGGTTCGTAAATGAAATTTGCCAACCGTAACAACTTGCCACGTTGATCCCTCGGGAATTTGCTCAACCATGCTTAATAGATTCTTTATAGTTGCAGGAGCACCCCCTTTAATTCCCAAGACAAGGCTAAAGTGCATAGGTGGTATTAATATGCCTTTATCGACAAGTTCCATAACATTAGCAATATGGCTTAAATCATATACTTCAATCTCAATACCACAACCCAATTTTTTACATCCTTTAACAAATTTCCTATTAAAATCCATTGGGTTACTGAATAATCCCCCACCATAAGGAGTTCTAAATTCAAATGATCCTGCGTTAATGGTGAACATTTCAGGTATAGGCTCAATTGTAAGTAGATTCAGTCTTTCTTCCAGTGTCGGTTGCACAATCATGGATTTTACCGCTTTTCTACCATATCTAGTTATGGTTGTAGTTGTTTCTAGGCGAGCTCCAATTCCATTACCGATTTGTCTTATAATTGGGCATTTCTCACCAATTAATTTTACTGCTTCGTTATATACTTTTATTTCGGCTGTATTTTGACCATCAGGACCACGTACGTGAAGATGGAGAATTGATGCACCTGCATTATAACATTCCAGAGCATCCTGGGCTTGCTCCTCCGGAGTTATCGGCAACGAAGAATTAGCCCATTTACCATGAATTCCTCCTGTTATCGCAACGGTTATAATTACTTTTTTCTCTGAAAGAAGATTTGGTTTCATTTCTACTATCTCTTATATTAATAATTTAATTTACTGATGACATTATTTAAAATTTTTTATCGGATAAAGCCTTTAAATTATTACATCTTTCTTCTTTATTTTCTTCCAAATGTGCCTATAAAATAAAAAGTTTTACGGATTAAATAAAAAGAAAATGAATTAATAGACCACTTAATTATTCTAAATAATTCTATTGAGTCAAAAAAATATTTAGAATAATAAAAAATGGCAGATGTAAATTATACTTTCCTTTTATCATTAACGATAATTTTAATTGGGTTTATTCTAAAAAAAGTGAATATAATCAAGGAAGAAAATGGTAAGGTTATTGCAAAAATCATATTTAATGTTACATTACCGGCAATTATTCTAAAAGTAATAAGTACCATTGAATTTAATTTATCATTGAGTTTAATACCATTAATTCATATAATTTTTGGCTTTGGAACACTCGGTATTGCCTTTATTTTATCTAGAAATTATCCGAGAAATATAAAAGGGCTAATATTAATGACGGTGATTGGGTTTAATGTTGTTCATTTAGCATTTCCATTAGTTGAAGGGATTTGGGGCGAAGAAGGACTACAATATATTGTTCTTGTTGATGCAGGCAATGCTCTAATGGTATTTTTTCTCTGTTATATCGTTGGTTGCATTTTTTCACCGACACTCAATAATGAAGGAAAAAAAGTAGACTTTAAACATATTGCCAAACGCTTACTAAAATCAGCACCTTTAATGAGTTATGTCATAGCCCTTACTATAAATTTTTCAGGTATCATTATACCAATTTTTATAACAGATATTTTGGATATTTTTGCAAGAGCAAACACGGCTTTGACATTACTATTGTTAGGTATTTATTTGAGTTTCAAATTTGAGAAAGCAGAATGGAACGTAATTTTGAAAGTTCTCTTAATACGTTATTTATTTGGACTTTCTATTGGTCTCTCATTGTTTTTTCTCTTACCTATTAACCAATTTCCTCATCTCTATAGAGTAGTTATCACAATTTCTTTAATTTTACCAATAGGCATTGCAGTTATTCCGTTTTCTGTAGAATTTGAGTATGACCAAAAGATAATTAGTATGTTAGTGAATCTAAGTATCGTTATCAGTTTTTCTCTTCTATGGATCTTAATTTTACTATTAGGTGTATGATTTTATTGAAAATGATTTGGTAATTTCGTCTGAAATTTTTATCTTACAGCAATTTTTTTAAAAAAGAATAATTTATTTTGATAAAATTGATTTTAATTATCAATTAATGTATAATAACTGGAGAGAATGATTTGATGAAACTTCTGGAAGGAAAATACGCTTTAGTAACTGGTGGAGGGCGTGGTATTGGAAGGGCTGTTGCGCTTGAATTTGCGAAAAATGGTGCTCATGTAGCTATTACGGCTCTTGAAAAGAATGAATTAGATCAGACTCATAAAGAAATTGCAAGTTATGGCGTAAAATGTATTTCTTTTCCAACTGACTTAACTGTTCTTGAGAATATGAAAGAGTTGGCTAAAAAGTATTTTAAAAATTTCAATAGATGTGACATTCTCGTAAATAATGCTGGCATGACCCATTATTCCACTATAATCGATTTTCCCCTTGAAAAAGCTCAAAAATTATTCAATCTAAACTTCATGGCATCCTATGTAATGACTAAGCAAATCCTACCTAAAATGATTGAACATGGTGGCGGAAAAATCATTATGACCTCCTCGGTTCAAGGAAATGTTTATTTTAGTGGCCATAAAGTTGCTTATTCTGCCTCTAAAGCAGCTGTTACTGCAATGGCTAAATGTCTGCAAGCAGAAGTGGGTTATAACAATATTCAAGTGAGTGTGATTTTGCCAGGAGCAATCCAAACTAAGTTGATAGAAGATATGAAAGATTTAGGACAAACAAGCCTTAAAGCAGATCCGCCTGAAGCAATTTCTCCAATATATTTATTTCTTGCGAGTAATTTAGCAGGACGTCGCTATAATGGTAAACTTATAAATCAACAATTACTATTCGAACTATTACCTGAGATCCAAAAAGAAATTGGCGAAGCAGATTACGATATCAAAGAATTATTAAAATTAATGAAAGGTAAACTAAGCACGCATATTTATGATTTATTTAGAAAAAATCTAGAACTAGTGGACTTTCTATTAAAATATAAATGATAAATTACTTATTTACGATAAAAAATAAAATATTGTTGCCACAATAATTATAATAATTATACAACATAAGCAATTAGTACATCCTTCATCTGTTTTTTTCTTCTTTTCCACTGGTTTTAATTCTACTTGCTGAATTTTTTGTAATCTTAATTGTTGCTGCAGATCCGAAACTTTTCTTCTAAGTATTTCTATTTCAGTATTTTTCGAACTCCCTACTTGTTTTTCTAACTGGGTAATTTTTTGTTTTAATTCTACAATTTCTCTTTCTTTTTCTTTCTCCTTCATTTCAACGGTTTCTTGAAATAAAGATCCGCAAAAAGGGCAATACATTTCTGTCCCTTCTACTTTTTCACCGCAATTAGGACAATAATCCACCTTTTTCATCCCTTAATAGAATTGTATGCAAATATTTTTAGCCAATAAAAATGAAAAATCTTTTTTCATTCAGCATTTAAAAAATATCTCTTTTATTTAAATTTGATCATAACACACAACCTAAATTAAGTTCCATTTTATAATACAATTCTTAAATAATTAATTAGAACAATGGTTTAATTTATGTTGCAGAAACTCTTTTAGGATAACGACTCTGCCTCATAAGACTTTCGTGGAGGATTTTATCCAACATTTTACGTTGTAATTCTTTCTGATCATACCATAAATTATTTATTTCATCTGGATCGTTCTTACGGTCGAATAAATCCCCAAATCCAGGTAATTCTGCATAAACTGTTAGCTTATGGGTATCTGTAATTAAATGTCTTACTCTTGTGTAAAGAGGACCGTATGGACCAACTTCTTCATCCTCCTCAATTAAAAAGTAATCTCTAACTTTCTTGTTAGGATCTTCTAAAATTGAGGTTATATCAAGACCTTGCATATTTGGAGGTTGATGTCGTTTTTTAATATTTAAAATGTTGAGAATAGTCGGTGTGAAGTCAATTGAGCTTACCAGAGAATCTGAAACTGACGATTTTGTCAATCCTGGCACTTTCCACAGTAAAGGAACGTTTAATAAGCAATTATAAGGGCATGGTCCTTTTAACAACATTCCATGCTCTCCCATTAAATCTCCATGATCACTTGTATACATTACCATTGTATTTTCAGACAACCCTAACTTTTCTAAAGAGGTCAAAATTTCCCCTACCGCATCATCGACCATGGTTAATGATCCATAAGTTAAAGCTATAAACTTTCGAACCTCTTCCTCCGTTGATTCGCGCAACATCGCCCCTCTAATAACCGGGTCCTCCAAAATTGGTCCTAAATGTGGATGATTACGTAAATTCTCGATATCTTTAAAACTCGAAGGAAAATTAATTTTATCAGGATTGTACATTTCTTTATACTTTCCTGGTGGACAGACTGGATGGTGTGGATCTGGAAATGAACAATGCAAATAGAATGGCTTGTTCTCGTAATCTCCATGGGCATACCTTTCAAGGAAGGCAATAGACCGTTCTTTAACGTAGGTTGTATTATAATACTCTTCCGATAAATCAAGATCACAAAATAACGTAAAAAATTTATCTAAAAATTTCAGATATTTTTTTTTCAAATGTGGTATATATTTTGGATTTCTTTTTTTTAACCAATCAAAGTAATGTCCACTACACATGGTACCATGTGCTAGTACCATTTCTACCTCCTCAAATCCATAATATGGAATAGGGAAATTTTCTCGTACAGGATTATTACCTACTTTCTCAGCGAACCAATCACCAATACATTCTGTTGATTTAGTTTTCATTTTATACGGAGGTGTCCAAAATTGATAGTGCATTTTTCCAACAGCTGCTGTATGATATCCTTTTTTTTTTAGAGTTTTAGCCAAGGTGGGAACATCTGTAGATAAATTAATTCCATTGCTTCTAACACCATGCACCATTGGATATAACCCTGTAACCATGCTTGCTCTATTTGGCATACACATAGGATTAGCACAAAAAGCATTGGTGAATCGAATACCATCTTTTCCTATATTGTCAATATTTGGTGTTTTTAAAACAGGATTACCTGCACAACTTAGATGATCGGCTCGTTGCTGATCGGTCATTATAAACAATACATTCATTTTCTGGCTCATAATTACCAAATTAATAAATTTAATCGTAAGATTTAATTTTCAAATAGCAATTTATTTAAAGAAATTAAGTTTTGATAATAAATTTTGTTAATTTCTTAAAAAACAGTATAATTATATTTACTTGATAATATCATTTGATTCTTAATTTACTATTTGAATATTTATCTAAAATTGTAAAAAGTATAAATACTTACAAATTTAATTTATACATTGTTTCAAAATCCAATTTTATAAAAAAAAAAAATAAATGAAGGTAAAAAATATGGTATTAGTTATGGTAACTTCATGGTTTCCACCCAGCAAGTCAGCTGAAGCTGGAAAAAAATATCTTGAAGTTATGAAAAAATATCCTACGGAATCTTTTGAAAAACCTGTTTTATTAATAGGTGCAAAGGCTACTAAAGATGGTATGAAAACCATTTCTATCACTGAAGCTAAAAAAGGTGATTTAGAAAAGTTACTAAATGTTGAAATGAAACGTATGCTTATGTTTGGTGCTATTGAAGAATTTAGGTATGAAATTGAAACTTATTTATCAGGAGCAGAAGCTATGCCAATGGTAGGTCTGGGAATGCCCGAATAGAAATATTTTCAAAATTAATTATTGAAAATATCTTTTTTATCCAACTTCTTTTTTTTTCCTTTTTTTTTGAAGGAATCAATTAAATTATAGTTTGACAATAATGTAAAGATATAAATACTTAGCGATTAAATTATTCTTTATCACAAAATCTAATTTTATTAAAGAAAATTTAAAAAGAGGTTATAAATATGGTATTAATTATGATAAATAGTTGGTTTCCACCTGGCAAATCAGCTGAAATTGGGAAAAAATATATTGAGATTATGAAAAAATATCCTCGTGATAAATCACTCTATAAAGTGGTTTTAGATGTGGGAGTGAGAGCAACAAAGGATGGTATGAATAGTATTTCCATGTTGGAAGTCAAGGAAGGAAAATTTAAAGAATCAATGGAAATTGTTTCTAAACGTCAGTTAATGTTATCAGAAATCGAAGGATATAGTTATGAAACAAATGTTTTTATGTCAGGAACAGAAGCAATGCCGTTAGTAGGACTAGCAATGCCCGAATAAAGATATCTTCAATAGATATAATCCGAAATTATAAATAAAAATTTTATTTTTTTTTAATATGGAGTTGATTTTAAAGGAGAACAAGAAATCGTTGTATCGTTTACAATCTTTTATTGAGTTTTTCAAGCATGTCCTTTGTCATTGATGCAAGATCATAGCTTGGATTCCAGGACCATTCTTCACGTGCTAAGGAATCATCGATTGTTTTGGGCCAAGAATCAGCAATTGCTTGTCTAAAATCTGGTTTATACTCAATTACAAATTCTGGGATGTGCTTTTTGATCTCAGTTGTCAATTCTCCTGCGGAGAAACTCATACCCGTGACATTATATACGTGGCGATTTAGTTTTGAAGCATCTGCTTCCATTAGGTCTATCATGCTTTTTAAGCAATCTGGCATGTACATCATTGGCAAGACTGTATCTTCTTTGAGAAAGCAAGTGTAACGCTTATTCTTGATAGCTTCATAGAAGATTTCTACAGCATAATCAGTTGTCCCTCCTCCAGGGGGAGTTTCACTGCTGATTATTCCTGGGAGTCTCATCGACCGAGTGTCAAGACCATATTTTTTAAAGTAATATTCTATCAACAGTTCTCCGGTAACTTTTGTTATACCATACATTGTAGTAGGCTGAAGTATTGTATCATTTGGAGTATCTTCTCGCGGGGTAGTTGGCCCGAAAGCAGCGATTGAACTTGGCCAAATTATTCGTTCAATTTCATATTTTCTTCCAATTTCAAGAATATTTATAAGGCTATTCATGTTTATCTCCCAAGCTGTTTGGGGCATTTTTTCTCCAGTTGCAGAAAGAATCGAAGCCATGTGATAGATTATATTTATCTCATATTCATAGATTACTTTTGCGAGGGCATCCCGATTCAAAGCTTCTAGATAGATGAACGGTCCCGATTCACGCATGCTTTTAGGTGGGGGCGTCCGTCTTCCAGTTGCGATTACATTTTCACTCCCATATTTCTCTCTAAGTGCCGGAACAAGTTCACTGCCAATTTGCCCACATGAGCCTATTACAAGAATTCTTTTAATTTTAATCTGCCTCATAATGGATTAAATTTAGATAATAATCATAGGTTAGTCATATAAAAAAGCTTTATGACTTATTTTTTAGAAATATTAATGAATTAAATTTTGGAAAAACTTATATGCTTTCAGAAAATAAGTTTTAAACATATAATTTTCTTCAAATACAAATCAAAATAATAAAAGATGATTAAATGAAAAGAGAACCAGAAGCATTTCTTAAAGAGGAAATAAAAAATATTTATGATAGCAATTTAAATTGGGTTATAAGGCACCTTGAAGCTTCTTCAAAACCACACTCTGTTGTAGATGGTAAGCAGGTATTAATGCTCAACACTAATAATTATCTTGGTCTTGCGACACATCCGAAAGTTGTGCAGGCATCAATCGACGCAATTAAAAAATATGGTGCCGGTGCGGGTGCAGTTCCTGTTATTGCGGGGACATTTGATTTAACAAGAGAGTTTCAAGAAAAGTTTGCTAAATTTAAAGAAGTTGAAGCATCAATTTTATGTCAAACGGGTTATGCAGTTAATTCAGGCGTTATTCCTCAGTTGATTGGGAAAGAGGATATTGTAATTTCTGATCAATTAAATCATGGCTCAATAATTGATGGAGTACGATTAACAAGTGCTAAAAGAGCAGTGTATAAACATACTGATGCGACTGACTTAGAAATACAATTAAAAGAGGCAGACAAAAGTGGAGCAAGAAGAATCCTTATTATCACGGATGGAGTGTTTTCGATGGATGGTGATATTGCTCCATTAGACGAAATTTCAAAATTCGCAGAAGAATATGGGGCAATGGTGTTTGTTGATGATTGTCATGGTGAAGGTGTTTTGGGAGAAGGAAGAGGAATAGTAGCTCATTTTAAATTACAAGGAAAAGTACATATTGAAGGCGGTTCAATGAGTAAAGGTTTTGGTGTTTTTGGTGGAACAGTAGCAGGTTCAAAAGATCTGATTGAATATATTACCAATAAAAGCAGGACTTATCTACTTAGTACCGCTCATCCTCCCGGATTAGTTGCAGCTTGCCTTGCTGCAGTTGATGTGGTTGAAAATGAGCCAGAACATGTAAAAAAACTATGGGATCACACAAATTATTTTAAAAAGGAAGTTCAAGGAATGGGTTTCAATACAGGAAATTCACAAACTCCAATAATTCCATTGATTGTAGGGGATCCAGGTAAAGCCCAAAAACTAGGTGAGTTGTTATTCACTGAGGAATCGATCTACGTAACACCAATCGTCTTTCCCATGGTTGCTAAAGAGCTCTCAAGAATAAGGGTTCAGATGAATGCATTGCTCTCAAAGGAAGACTTAAATAATGCATTAGGTGCCATTGAAAGAATCGGGAAAAAATTAGATATAATCTAATATTCCTTACAAGATATAACGGCTTCAAAAAAAGGATTTAATTAAAATTAAAATTTATAATAAAATTATTTACTCTATTTTTATAAAAATTATATTTAGAGAGAAAAAAAGATGATTTTTCTACTTATAGATGTAGAGTTCATCGGTGACAGTATAATTGAATTAATGTTTTTTGGAGTTGATTTTGAATTATACAAAAAAAAAGAGGATAAAATAAACTCAACGGCATCAACTTTAAGTATAGATTTAATAAAAGCTAAATTAATTTACAAGTATTAGTTATTATTTATATAATAGAAATTTGGTAAGGAAAATGGATAAAGAGGAACTCTTTAAGAAGATTGTTTTATTTCTAAAAAGATATGGAGTAGATAAGATTGGAATTTTTGGATCTTACGTAAATGATGAAGCCACTGCAGAGAGTGATATTGATATCCTTGTGAATTTTTCAGAAAGAATAACACTTCTTGAATTTGTAAGAATGGAAAGAGAATTATCTGAAGCAATAGCTCTAAAAGTGCATTTATTAACGGAGAAATGCATAAATCCACATCTTATTGATGATATCAAAAAAGAAATGGTGGTTTTATACCAATAATAAAAAATGATTTTATATATTTAGAGCATATTTTAGAGTCTTTATCTAAAATTGAAGAATTTGTAAAAAAAATTAAATATCAAGAATTCTTAAAGGATTCTTTAATTCAAGGTGGAGTTATATGGCAATTTCTAAAAATTGGAGAATCTACTATGATGTTATCTAAAGAATTTAGAGAAAAAAATACCCAAATACCTTGGAAAGACATGGCAGGAATGAGAAATAAATTAATTCATGGTTATTTTGATGTGAATCTAGATATAGTCTGGGATACTATTAAGAAAGATGTTCCTTTTTTAAAGACTGAAATTAAAAAGCTAATTAAGATTTAAGATAATTAATAATTAAATTTAATCTCTCTATGACAAAAGAATTTATCTATTAAAGCCCATACACTAATTATAATAAATTTTAAACGAATTGAAGAAATTAATGAGGGTAATAGTTGGAATCACGGGCGCATCTGGGACTATTTATGCACAAAAATTTGTTGAAAAACTCTCAGAAAAAGTTGAGCTAGAGATTGTTGTTTCTAAAGTTGGAAAGGAGGTTATTAGGCAAGAGAAACCGAATTTCCTAGATGAGTTGAGTAAGTATGGCAAGGTATATGAATTCAATGATTATAATGTTTCAATTGCCAGTGGTTCCCACCTATTTGATGCAATGATAATTATTCCATGCTCAATGAAGACCTTGGGCTTAATTGCGAACGGAATTGCAAATAATTTAATAATCAGAGCAGCTGAAGTATGTATGAAGGAAAAAAGAAAGTTAATCTTGTGCCCAAGAGAATCGCCGCTCTCACAAATCCATTTGGAAAATATGAGTAAATTAGCCAAATTGGGAGTGATAATTGCTCCTCTAATGCCAGCTTTCTATACTAAACCAGAAACTATTGATGATCTAATTGAACATACAATAACTAGGCTTATGGATTTATTAGGAGTTCCTGAGGAGCATGTAAAAAGATGGATGGAATAATAAATCATTAATAAAAAAATTAAAATAAATTTTAAGGTATATTTGAATAAAAAAAAAAGTAAAAATAAAAAAAATATTTAACTAGCTAATTCTATTGGTTCAATTTCCTTTAGTTTCTTTATTTTTTTCACTTTAGGATTTTTAATTAAATTTCCCTGTATTATTACTTTTAAAACTTCTCCAAGAAAATCAATATTTTCAAGAGGATTCCCAGGAACAACTTGAAGGTCTGCCGATTTTCCAGCTTCTATAGTACCAGTTATTTCATCGATCCCGATTATTTCTGCGTTACTTTTTGTTGCAAAATATATTGCATCTTGTGGTGTCATATCTGTATATTTAAGATAATGTTTTAATTCTTTCCAAACCTCATAATGAGTAGAATAAGGAACTGAAGCATCTGTTCCAAGCCCTAATTTTATACCTTCCTTGTAAGCTCTTTGTAATCCTTTAATCATTCCCATTTCTATCAGCTTCGCATTTTCATGTTTCACTTGTGTTATTTTTGTTTCTTTAATCGGAAGTGTGGCCATCCCCATACCTGCTATGACGGTGGGTATTAACGCTGTATACCCTCGTAGAGATTTTGGGTTGTTTTTAAATAATGGTACGAGTTCGTCTGTGATTTCAGCTCCATGTTCAATTGTATCAACTCCGCCTAAGAGAGCTTCTTTAATTCCTTCTGTACTTTCACAGTGGGTTGCGCTTAATAAACCTCCCCGGTGAGCTTCAAAACAAGCAGTCTCAATTTCCTCGACGGTCATCTGAGGTCTTCCAGCCTCTCCCACTTTTCTAGCATCCATAACTCCCCCGGTAGAAAGAATTTTTATACAATCAACTTCTTCTCGAAGGTTTTTTCTAATACATTTCCTTATTTCAGGTATTGAATCTGCAACATAACCCATCATAGCTCCATGACCACCAGTAATACAAATTCCTTGACCAGCACAAATTAATCTAGGCCCAACAAATTTTCCCTTTTCAATTTTCTTTCTTAATTTTACATCCAAATAAAAAGGATCACTTAATGACCTAAGAGTTGTTACACCTGCATTTAAAGCGTTTAGAACATTTTTTTTCATCATTTTAATAAAAAGTATCTTTCCTAAAGGTGTTTTAAATAGTTTCATTAAAATGCTCAATAAATTATCACTAAGATTCATTATTTTCATTGGTTTTCCACTACCAGATAAATGACAATGGGCATTAATTAATCCAGGAAGCACATAGGCATCTTTAAGATCAATTTTTTTATAATCCCCTGGTATTTCAATTACATCTTTTTTTCCAACACCGACAATTAAACCTGGCGTTTCATTTTCTTTTACAATATTTTTAATTAAAATTACTCCATCTTTAATTACTTCACTATCGCGATTCCCATTGATAATATTACAATTGATTAACGCAATATTTGTCTTTGGCTCTTTTTTTCTATACTTTAATCCTTTCAGCCATGAGATTATGAGAAATATAAGTATTATGTCAATTATGCTAGCAATAATAGATATAACCCAATACCACAAAAAAGGCATCCAACTAGGATTTAGATGTGCTAAATTTAATGTTAAGCTATACATCCCCTGTCCAAAAACCCCAAGAATATCTAAAATTCCCAATGGAATTCCCGCAAAAGGTATTATCCATGGAAAAATATTCAACAAACCTACTATAATATATGCAAGTGTTCCCAACACACCATCTATTGTTCCGTATGTAATCCATGCAAATAATGCAACTAATACTGTAAAAAAGAAAAGAATTATTCCACCTGAAGCAATGTAATTTATAAAAGAATTATTATTACTCATTTTTTCCAACTCAATATTATTTCTGGTTAAAAATACCTTTTATAATTATTGGTTCTACGATATATATAACTATTGAAATTCGATTTGTATTTTTAAGTCAAACTTAATAGATTTCATAATAAAATATTATACATAGAAAAAAGTAAATATTCATTAATTTAATTAAATAATTATTTATTTAATAATTGAATTTATTTATCTATAGTAGTTTTATGTCTATTAATAGGTTAAGAAAAAAGTTTTAAGATCTAATTAGATCTAAAATTTACCCCCATTTCAAATTTGATTTAAAAAAAATTTAGTTTTATTACATAATTAATTGTGAAAATTTTTTTAAAAAATTGAGTAATTAGAAGTTAATGACCGTAGAACTAAGAGTATTTTATTTGCCCTTTATTTTTGTAACGTTAATTCTTGGATATCAAATGTCCTTCTATTTTCTTTACTATTATTATAGACATCGAGAAAGAAAAATAGAATTAAATAAGATTTTACTATATTATGGAATATTTTTTGGTTTGTCAATAACAGGGTGCTTATTTGATATAATTAACGATTTTTATATTACGAACATTTTTATCAAAGATATTTTTGCAAGGATGGTTTATTTACTGATATTAATCGCAAGCGTATTAATTCTATATCATATTTCCTCAAAAGTTTATAAAGAAATAATTAACCCTACATTAACAAAAATATTGATATTTAAGAATATTTTTCCATTTATTTCAATTTTTATATTTAATCCAGCAACTACTGAATTTCATTTTGCTATTATTTTCATATCTATAGATTTTCTATTTTTTCTGATTTTCCAATTTAACCTAATTAGATTTTCGAGTGGTAAAATAAAAAAAAGATTGAAGTTAATATTTTTAGGATCAGTAATAAGTTATTTATCGATAATTATTGGATTTATACCAGTAAGCCAGCTTGTAAATCAAATGAATAACCCTATTATTGCTATACCATATCTTACCACATCAAGTTTAGGATTTACAATTTTATTATTGGGAGCAATAAAGTTTCCAGTTTTTCTTGAATTTTTTTGGAAACAAAACCTAATAAGTCTTTTTATTATAAATCGAAAAACACTTAAAAAACTATATTCGTATAATTTCACAACATACACAGAAGATATTGATAATTCAAAAAAATCTCTTATAAATATTAATGAAAGTATAAAATTAATATCACAAGGAATGATTGGAATTATTGAAATCTTTACTGCTGTTGCAGAAACAAAAGATAAAAAAATTCAAAAAATTAAACAAGGTGGATTTTCAATTCTTTTAGAATATGGAGAAGAACCCATTTCTAATATTTTTTTTATTTTATTGGTTAAAGGAGAAATGGAAAGCAATAAATATTTTTTAACAACCATTAAAAATCAATTTCAATGGATGTATAAACATGTAATTCCCATTTTAGAATTTCTAGATGGAAGTAGTACAGAAAGAATATTTTCCAGTTTTGATTCAATTATAAAAAATATTTTAAGAATGAATTAGAACATATTTTAATGTTTATTATGTTAAGTCAAGTTATTTTTCCAATACAAGGGTCATTCCAAGAACTTTTATTGATTATGGAAGAGATTATAATTTTTTTTGCTCTTGAATTTGGTTTTCTTTTTTTAATAAAATATAAAATTAAAAAAGAAGAAATATCAAATTTGCAGGAGAAGGCTTTTAGCTGGTTTTGTTTAGGCTATTCTCTTATGTATATAGTTTATATTATTTCAGATTATTATGTTGAAGATTCATATATACGACTTATATTATTGGATTTTGCCTATTTTATACAAATGATATTTGGACTATTGTTTATCTATAATATGGAAAAATTTCAAATCTTTTTTAAAAAATATCTATTTACCTTTATTTTTATAGTATTCATGATTCTCTTTGTTATTTGTGCTTTTATTGCATTAGAATTTGTACACACATTCTCATTTTTTTTCTCTTGGATAATCTATATTATATTTTTCTTCTACTATATGATAAGAGTAAGTACTAGTAAGCAAATGAAAAAAATTTTGAGAAACTTTAAATGGCATTTATTTCAATTATATAGTGGTTTTTTTTTTCTCAATATTGGCTATGCATTAACCACGTATGTAATATCAAATCTATTTGGTTTGATTGGGAGATTAATAGGTGATGTCTTTCAAATAATCGGATTGATATTTCTTTCTCTATACTTTCTCTCTATATCATCAATAACTGAATACTTTTGGAGAGAAAAAATTGATTCTATTTATATAATTATGCAATCTGGACTCTGTCTTTACACTAAGCATTTTCGAGAAAAAAGAAAATCTTTTGATGAAATTGTAGCTTCGGGAGCTTTGTCAAGTGTTCAAATCATATTAGAGTTAATCACTGAAACAAAGGATCTCTCTATTATTGAAAAAGAAGGAAAGACTATGATCTTCCAGCCGGGAGAATATATTATTGGAGTGTTAGTTTGTGAAGAAGATCTTGAATCAATTCGAATAACTTTAAAAAATTTTGTCCAAAAAATAGAAAAAATATATTATAACGTTTTAAGAACATGGGATGGCAATTTGAATGTATTCAAGCCTATTGAAGATATTATTAATGAGGTCTTCATTTAAATATTAATCTTGAGACGGTCTATCTCCTTGAAAATATACTCTTTTTTCAATAATCGAAAAAATATAAATGCCCAACGTTGCTAATATTACTTCAGATATGAATACATACAAAAAATTCAGAGGAAAAAGTTCAATAGGTAGACTATACCAATATCCTATAAGCCATGCTACATAAACTGAAATAAATAAAGCATAAAATATTCCACCAATATATCTTATCAACTTTCTATCTTTTCCAAGTTTTTTAAATAAAATAATGCAATATAAAGCAGGAATATTCACAATACAACTTATAAAATCAAGGGGTACAAAAGGAGAAGCCATATTGACAAAAAAAACGCCAATAATTTTGCCAATTAGCCCTGGTATAGGAAATAAAATGCACATTCCAACCATTACTTCAGCTACTCTAAATTGTATTTCAAAAAATGAAATTGGTTGAAGTAAATACCCTAAAACAATATATAAAGCAGCTGTTATACCGGTCACTGACACATCTAAGGATTTCAGATTCATTGATGTTATCATTTAAAACGATATTTTCTCAGAATTAATTATTAATTAGATATATCTACTTAAAAACAATTTTATAAAAATTTCTGAAAAAAATTATAAAAAAATTAAAAAAACTATTAACTCACTTATTATTCTTTAAAAAAATAATTTACAAAGGAATCATAAAAATCATTTACCCAAAAATTGTCGTTCTCAGCAAACTTAATTTCTCCATAATTTTCTATAAAGTTTGGATAAAATACAGGTTTATCTATTATTGTTACTTCCATTTTTTTACCACCTTGATCTTTTTATATTTTTATATAAATAACTATTTAAATAAATAACAAATTAATTCATAAATTACTATTTAAACCTTATGACTCTTTTCATATTATTATTAAACTGATTTTAAAAATCTCCCATATATTTGGGATTTTTTTTTAAATTCAAGGGTAAACCTAAAAGTGATAAAAATAATGAGCGATTTTATGGAAATAAGAAATAAGAATGATCTTTTTTGTAATTCAAAATATAAATCTATTATTCCTTTGGGAAATCCTAATTAAGATTCTTATCAAATACGATCATTATTATTAAAAATTTATACTAATTTTAATAAAAATATTAGAAAGATTATTGATTCAACTAATTTTAAATTAATTGAATTAGAAAATTAAGTTAATGAAAAAAATTATTGAAGTATGATTTCTCGAATTAAAAACCTTATTTTACCTTAAATAACTTCAAAAAATTTACCCTTATTAAGAGATATACTAGAATTATTATTCCATACAAGCTTAAAATGCTAAGAATCCAATTTTCTCCTCCCAAATATCCGCATATACTAAAAGGATCATATGCAAATATTAACATCAATCCTAATTTACCTAACCAGCAGAAAAATATTGTTTTTTTAGCCGAGTATTTAATTAAACCCAATGGAAGGACCAGCAAGTCATCATTAAGTGGTGTGAGCCCAAATACAAATATCAGAAGGGGTGCTATTTTTGGATGTTCTACTAAATATCGCCTTAATCCTGTTAGAGTTTCTTTACTTTCTATATCGATAAATTCAGCGGTTCCTCGTCCTACTATATAACCGCCCATTTCTCCTAACAAACAACCAAGAGATGCGATAGTTCCAAATAAAATAGGTAAGAAAATATTTAACCCGATAAAAGAAGCACTTCCATAACATACTACCCATGTATACGGGGTTGGAACAGGTAAGAGGTTTCCTATCACACAAATCATAAAAGTTATAATTAGAGCGGATTCTATATTCTGAAAGGGCTCCTTACTTGAAATATTTTCAATCAATTCTCTATGTTCTGGAAAGAGAATTAAATCAATAGTAAAAATTGTAATAATTACTAAAAGTATCAAAAAAATGATATCTGCTTTCTTCCATTCCATATATTATGCTAACATTTACTATTTTTTACTTTTTGCTTTTCTTTTAAAACAACTCATTAATGAAAAATAAATTATGGCTTTATGAATTCTGGGATTTTTTATTTAAAAAGATTTGAGTAAAAAAAAAAGGGTCAATTTTACTTTTATTCTTCTAATTTTTCTTTTTCAACTTCTTGCTCAATGTTTTCCTCGGAAACCTCTGATTAAAGTTCCTCTGGTAGATCTGTTTCTTTAGATTTTTTCATATTTAAGTCTCTTTTGGGTGGTGGTGAAGGTGGAGCTTCAAGTCCCCCTAATTTTTCTTCTAAATCTTTCTCTAATTTATTTAAATTATCTTGAAATATCGAGAGACCACCTTTTTGTTTTTTAAATATTTTATCATGATGATACTTTTGAGCCTTGGATTTTCTCCTTTTAATAACTACTATTGAAACTACAGCACCAGCTCCAATAGTAGAACCAATACCAACCAACATCCAAAATAAGGGAGGTGTAATAATCGGTGCATCAATTGCAACTGTGAAATAAACAGATACTTCATTAATATTTCCTTCAGTGTCATTGGCAAAAATTGTGATTAAATAATATCCATCTTCTAAATTAAGAGTAGCTAATCCATCTTCAATTATTACTCCATTTGGATCAACCATCAAACCACCATTTAGCAAACCATAAAGCAAATACCAATAACTGTCAACATCAAGAGCATTGCTCGACACATTTATGAGAATTGAGCCAGTAGAATAGGTTGTATCTAAAGGTGAAATAATAATAATATCTGGTGGTGTTGTATCTTGAACTGTAGGACAATCATAAATATCAGTAAAAGTCGAATAAGTACCATCAGATGTGTAGAAGCTAAATTGATGAATTCCTATTTCCTCTAATGTTGTAATATAATAATAAATACAGCCATCTTCATAATTATTATCTTCTAAATCCACTTTAATCATTGTAAAATTTACTCCATCTAATGAAATATTTAAAAATGTTGGAGGGCTATTATCCTCATCAGTGTAAGTTACAGTAAAATTGAATAATGTAAGCCATCTTTCCCCCATAGAAGGTGAAACTTGACCATCAAAAAGAATAGGTGGGTTTGCAACAGTAAAATAAATTGCTGTAGAATTGACATTTCCTGCAGTATCATTCACAAAGGTGGTTATTAAGTAATAACCTGTTCCCAATTGAACGGTTGCATGTCCTCCTATTATAATTATACCATCCTGAGAACCAATCCATTGTTCATTTGTTATATCATAGAGTGTATAAAAGAAATTATCTACATCAATAGCAGTGCTTAAAACATTGATATCAATAATACCAGAAGTATAAGTAATATTAAGTGGTGACAAACAATTTAAATCAGGCGCTATGGTATCTTGAACAGCTGGACCACATATTAAATCACTAAAGCTCCAATAAATACCATCTGATGTATAAAACCTAAATTCATAAATACCCACCTCTTCAAGTAATGTTGTATAATAATAAATGCATCCATCCTCATAATTACAATCAAGAGGATCTACCTTTATCATGGTATAATTTGTTCCATCTAATGAAATATTTAAAAATGTTGGAGGGTTATTATCCTCATCAGTGTAAATTACAGTAAAATTGAATAATGTAAGCCATCTTTCCCCCATAGAAGGTGAAACCTGACCATCAGATAAAATAGGCGGGTTAGCGACCGTAAAATAAATTGCTGTAGAATTAACATTTCCGATAGTATCATTCACAAACACATTTATTAAATAAAATCCTGTCCCTAAATTAATTATTGCATGACCTCCTTCTATAACAGTTCCATTTGGATAACCAATCCATTGGTCTTTAGAGATATCATAAAGAGTATACCAAAATAAATCAACATCAATTGCACTGCTTGAAACCATAATATCAATATTACCAGAAGTATAAGTTATATTTAAAGGAGATGAGCAAATTAAATCAGGTGCTATAGAATCTTGAACAGTAGGATCAAAAAAAGTTTCACTAAAGATCCAATAAATACCATCAGAAGTATAGAACTTAAAATAATGAATACCTACATCTTCAAGTACTGTTGCATAGTAATAAATACATCCATCCTCATAATTGCAATCGAAAGGATCTGCCTTTATCATGGTGTGATTTACTCCATCTAATGTAATATTCAAAAATGTTGGGGGGTTATTATCTTCATCAGTGTATATTACGGTGAAATTGAATAATGTTAGCCATCTTTCACCCGATGATGGAGAAACTTGACCATCAGAGAGAATAGGTGCGTTTGCAATAGTAAAATAAATAACGGTAGAATTGATATTTCCGGCAGTATCATTCACAAAAACGTTTGTTTTATAAAAACCCGTTTCTAAATCAACTGTTGCATGTCCTCCTTCTATAACAGTTCCATTTGGATAACCAATCCATTGGTCACTAGAGATATCATAAAGAGTATACCAAAATCTATCTACATCAATCGCAGTACTTGATACATTAATATCAATAATACCAGAAGTATAAGTTGTATTAAGTGGTGATAAACAAGTCAAATCGGGTGTGATTGTATCTTGAACAGTAGGACCCTCAAAAGTTTCGGTAAATGTCCAAAAATGACCATCTGATGTGTAAAATCTAAATTGATGAATGCCTATTTCATCTAATGTAGTTGTATAATAATAGATACAACCATCTTCATAATTACAATCACACGGATCAGCTTTTGTCATAGTATGATTTGTTCCATCTAATGTAATGTTTAAAAATTCTGGTGCATCATTATTTTCATCAATATAATTAACAGAAAAATTGAATACATCAATCGATTTTTCACCTAATTCCGGTGCTACCTTACCGTCACAAAGAATTGGCGAATCATTACAAAATACTGTTGGACCGCACTTTATACAAGTCCACGCTAGTCTATGCCCATCATAACATAAAAAAAAATATCTATAATTCCCCGGTTCTAAATATCGCGAGTAAGTATAAATACAGCCATCAGTGTAATCATTATCTGATGGATCTTGTTTTTGCATACGATAAAATCTCCAATTGATTATTACATAAATAAATACAGGTTTATCATTATCCTTATCCTTATAATTGACTGAATAAGTAAATAAAGTCGTTTGATCTCCTTCCGAAGGAATTACATGCCCCTCACTCAATTTTGGTTTATGATTAGGTCTACATCGACATGCGTTAGTCATTGCTGAATTTGTAATATTTAAAGCAGAAAATGCAACAAATAATGATATGATGATTATTATATGCTTAAATTTACGCATTTATCCACCCTTTATTTGAGCTATAGAAAATGAAAATATTAGTTGTTATTTTGATTAAAATTTAGTATTCTTTAAATATTTAAATATTTTCCCAAAAATGTTGATTTGTTAATATATAATAAAGGAAAAAAAAGGAAAGTTACAAATATTTCTTTATTTTTAATAAAATATCTTCTATTTCTGTTTTAAAAAATTTTAATATAAAAATAAAAAAAAAATTTAGTTAATTCTTTTAATTTAATCTTCTCTTTTTCTTGAATAACAGTACTATTCCAATACTTCCGATTAATGAGATTATAAGAAATTCTAAAGGATATCCAGGAATAATTGTCTCACCATCCCCATCGCCATCTCCATCTTCTGTTATTAAAAATAGAATATCATCGCTGACTGGGCTAGTTTCTCCTATTGCATTTCGAAATTTTACGTATATTGTATATTCCGTATTATTTGTAGAGCCTGCTAAATAAAGCTGCTTTGTTGTACCATACGATTCCCAACTGGTCCATGTGCCAGTCGTTCCATTTCTAAAGCACATTTCTGTTGCTCCGTCAGCCGAAAGCGTGAGATTCACTAGCTGGTTATCAGTGCTTGCATCTCCATTATTTATTACTATTGATGGATTTAATGGGAACAATCTCAAATATAAAATACTATCATAAACTGGGTCAGTTTCTCCTGTAATATTGCGAAATTCCACATAAATCGTATATTTTGTATTGTTTATAGAACCTGGTAAATTTATTTGCTTAATTGTACTATAAGACTCCCAATTGGTCCATGTGGCAGTAGTTCCATGTCTAAATCGCATTTCTTCTGCTCCATCAGCCGAAAGCGTGAGAGTTACTAGAGTAGAATCAGTAGTGGCGTCTCCATTATTTATAATTATGAATGGATTCAATGGTGGATTTACAACATTTGTATCAAAAAGATCAAAAGAATAATTAAACCCCCAATTCAAAGAGTAAAAAGTACCATTTAGAAGAATTCCAGTGCTTTTTTCATACCAGACGATTCTGTTAGGATAACTCAGATCTTCGAGTATCCATACTTCAACTAAACTAAATCCAGGAAGTTCATAAATTAATTCACCTGTAACATTGAAATTATGATCTCCGTCATTTATAACAGAGATTGGAATTGTGTCATTAATAGAAACATTTGTAAAGATCCATGCTGGAGTATGAGAGCCATCAAAAATCTGCATTCCAACAGAATTTGATATAATTCTTATTTTCTCATTAACGTCCCAGGAACCATCCAAAATCCAATTATCCCAAAATACATTAAAGATATTATTTGAATCATAAGAATAAGAGAAATTCGAATAACCAGTCCCTATACCTTGTAAGGTTAAATTATGACTTATATACATGCCCTCAAATAATTGTCCTTTTTTTAATACTAATGGTCCGGAGTGTGGTCCATCACTATCAGCAAAAATTCCATCAAAACAGGTAAAAAAATGAGTATAAGTCCCATTCTCCATAAACGCTATTTTACATGCATACAAACACCCATCCATGTAGTTATTATCGGAAATATTCTGCTTATTCAAAGAGTATGTTGTTGAATTTATTGTAACATTTATAAATTTCGGCTCATTGTTATCTGCATCGGCATAATTAACTGAAAATGTGAATATCGTTGAGTTAGTTTGACCAGTTCCAGGATTAACTTGACCATTGGATAAGACAGGTGGGTTCTCATTTTCTTTTTCCGATACTGTTAACCATTGTACATCAGTAGAATCATAAAATCCATCGTAACATTCAAACATATAGTTATAATCTCCAGGTTGTAAATAAGTTAAATATTGATATGTGCAACCATCAATATAATTTAAATCAAAAGAATCTTGTTTTTCCATCTGGTGGGGAATCCCATTTATCAATGTGTTGATATATAAAGGAGGATCATTATCTTGATCAGTATAAGTGACGCTGAAATTGAATTGCGTGGTCTGATCACCAGTAGGAGGAGAAACGGAACCCATTGATAAAGCAGGACTAAAATTATTTGTCGAATTAGTGAATCGTATAGAAAAATCATCAGTTAATTCATTTAAATCTTGATAAGTGTTATAATAACTTGTATCTAAACCTAAATTTAAACCGCAAGTATATCCACCATTAGTATAATCAAGATAATCATAGTTAAAGACTATATCACCGTTTTCATGTAAAATAAGTTCAAATGTTCCAACTAAATTTCCATTTAAATGTTCAATATCTAACCATTCTGCAACCCAGTAAGTATCAAATGATTGTATATAGATTGTTCCACCACCTCCACCAGATGCTGGCTGTAAGTCATCCCAAAATGGAGCAATTAGATATATATTATCAGAATCGGAAGAGGGGATCAGATCATTACTCCAATCACTAGGAGTTGAATCGCTGAAACTAAGATATCCGTTTGATCCCAAATATATAGTTGAAAATGTCTCATTATAGAATGGAAAACTAAAAGGTAAGGTTTCTGTTGAATAACCATCATCACTTAAAAACAATTCAGTTCCACTTGAAGCATCGATCCATTCATAAGGATTTTCTTCATTCATGATGTAATTTGAAAAATCTAAAATTCTTACAAACTCCGTAATATTATTGTTCCATATATAGATTTCACCCGGTACTGCTGGAACGTAAGCTGTAAAGTTATAAATCTTGCATTCAGTTGGTGCCCATACATAATCGATAGTGACACTCTCGTCAACATAAAGAGTGGGAATGGTGGTTGATGCAACGGTCATATCATCCAGATACAAAAAAAAGTCTACGTTAGTTTCATCATTGTTGCCATTATTGGTCACAGTTGCATTAACGATATAATTGTTATTTATCTCAGAAATCGTTGGAATTTCTAGAGAAACACTCACATCATGAGGTACATTTATCGAGATTGTAGCGGTCGGATCTCCAAAGAGATTTAACTCATAGTAACACCATCTCATTGGGTTGGATGGATCTATAAATCCTATGCTATCCTCCTTGGAGTCTTGATTTGCTCTTCCGATTTCTTCTATACTTTCTTCAAAGATCGCATCGAAGAACTCCCGATCATAATGTTGTGATGCTCCTTCGGTAGTGTATCGATGACCCCACCCATACCTGCTGTTTCCTATAAAGGCAAATGCTCCATTTGATGTAGCTACGAAGTGTTCTAGGATGCAGTCGTAATCATGATATGTACTGGAAGTATCTCTGTTATCAAACGCGCCATCATAGCACCCTTGGCTGTATGCAAAAAAATATTTTTCATTTGTAAGAGAATCAGCATCTGGATTATCCATCTTCATAGCATAGTCGACATCAGCATGTCCCAAATGGTTTATTATATGTACTCCATTGTTAATTAAAGACATGAGATCGTTTTTATCCCAAATAGCATCACGATCATATAGTGTTTCAACATTGTACATTCCTGGAAATCCCACTGTGGTATAACCGTATAGATCAGAGCCATCTTTTATTTCGTCTTTGTAATCCCCTCCCCACATTGTCCAACCAAGATTTTCGCCCACCATCAGAGCCTTGAATAAATAGGGATCAATTACAGATTCATGAAGAAGTGTTTTCATCACGAAATTAGAGAGTTCCTCTTCTGAATCAACTGGAGCCCTTCCAACATAGACCTCTGCATAGAGATCATCTTCTCCAGGTTCCCCCCAATATTGATCACCATCATCATTCCACGTTCCATTTAATGCTGCATAGTATAAGTCTGAAATAATGTTATTATCTTTATAGGACCCAACGGATGCATTGAATCCTCTTGAAGGGATTATTGGATTCTCACTTTCTCCGCCTAAATTATCTCCATCACCGTCACCTCCTAGTAAAACGTATTCTATACCCCAAGTGGAGTATGCATCTATGATGAAATTACGAATCTTTTCCTGATCATCAGCACCGGGATAATTACTATAAATAAATTCTACCGTGATTATCTTTGTTTGGATTCCCTGTGCATTTTTGCTGTCGGCAAGATCTTGGAAAGTATATGTACCGCTTGAGCTATTTAGAGCCTCATTTGTAATTATTATATAATCATATGAGCCCGGGGGAAGATCCATAGGGAAATCGAGAGTTTTTACTAAACTTGTCCCTTTAATATAACTATCAATCAATTGTGGATTATCAACTGTTCTTATAACACGTTCTTCATCCTTCTTCATCCCTCTGAATAATAGATTCCCTTCAATGCATTCAGCAAGACTTACCAGTACTTTAATATCATTAAAATAGGAGATTTTTCCTGTCTTTGGTATGTAATGCACTGGATAGAGGTTGAGAACGAGAATCTTATATCCTCTGAGCTCATAGATACCTACTACTGAATAAAGCTCCTCTGGGAAAGAATCTACTGAATCATATACAGACTCGTCTAAGGTATATTCAGGAGTTTGTTTTGATCCAATGGGAATTTGTGCCTGAGCAGGCTCTATTTTGTATTTACCTTCTAAAATTATTTTTTCTCCTACAGTGATCCCTATATCTTTCATGTCTTTTCCATATGGAAGGAGTATCTTTAGGGTTCTGAAAGGAATTCTGGGATGACCAATCTGATAGAGACATCCTCCGCCATTTATACTCAACCGATGATAGACATCTCTTATTGGACTATTTATCTCCTCGATAATTAATTCAGGAATAGTATATTTCAGTTCAATTTCCTTTTCGTTCCAATCTAAAAGTGTTATATCGGAATCTCCCAAGAAATTTTGATCATATAAATTTCGATCTTTCTGGAGAATTGTCTCTTCCATATTCTCCGTAGAAAAAGTATCTTTCTTTTCAACATCGCTTAAAGTAACGAAATTAATACTAAGAGCTGTAAAACAAAAAAAAATTGCGAATACTACAATAATTTTTATTAATTTTCTCATAAAATTCCCTCTGTTTAAAAAATAAGTATTCTTAATAAATAAAAATTATACTCACTTGGATATTAAATATTCTGTAAATTTTGGCTATGTTTTAGAATTGGAAATTTTTTAATGAAAAAAAGAGTGATTGATTAATTGCCTTATCCATGAAAATTGTCAATTCCCGTTTTGAGAATTTTTAATTTATACTAATTATCATGTTTGTAATTATTTCTTCAAATATACAAATAAAAAAAAATAAGATTTGAATTTAATTCTTTACTTTTGATCTTCTCTTTTTATTGAATAACAGTATTATTCCTATTACTCCAACCAGAGAAATTGCAAGCCACTCAAAAGAATATCCCGAAATAAAAGGAAACCCTGACGTTATTCCTTCTAAGTACAAAATATTATCACATATTGGGTAACTCTCTCCCGTTGCATTTTGGAACTTCGCATAAATTGTATATACTGTATTATTTATCGATCCTGCTAAGTATAACTGCTTAGTCGTGCTATACGCCTCCCAAGCAGTCCAGGTACCGGTGGTTCCATTTCTAAAGCACATTTCTTCTGCTCCCATTCCTAGAAGTGTGAGCGTTACCAAGGTGGAATTAGTGCTTGCAGCTCCATTATTGATACTTATTGATAGTTGCGAAGGTAGAAAAACAATATATAAAATATCATCATATGCCGCTGCACTCTCTCCTCTTATATTTCGGAATTTTACGTAGATGCTATATGTCGTATTAATTGTAGGGTTCTCCAAATACAACTGCTTTACCGTAGTATAGGGCTCCCAATTTGTCCAGGTGCCACTTGTTCCATTTTTAAAGCACATTTCTTCCGCTCCATATGCATAAATCGCGAGATTCACTAAAGTAGAGTGAGTATTGTTGTCTCCACTATTTATGATTATATAGGGATTCTTCGGAGGGTTAGGAGTAAAAAGTATAGAGAAATCATCAATTGGTGCATCTGAAGCATTCATTTTTTGATATGAGTTAAAATATCTTGTTTGTGCATCCAAAACTAACCCATTTAATCCGCAAGTATAGCCGCCATCTGTATAATTAATTAGATCATAGTTAAAAATGATATCACCATTTTCATATAAAATAACTTCAAAAGTTCCGATATAATTTCCATCATTATGTTCAATATCGAACCATGCTGCAATCCAATAGTTAGTAAAATTTTGCACATAAATTGTTCCTCCACCAGATGCAGGTTGTAAATTATCCCAAAAAGGAGCAATTAAATAGTCATTATCAGCATCCGCTGAAGGAATTGGATCATTAGTTAGATCATCAGGTGTAGGATCAGTGAAACTAAGATATCCATTTGCTCCTAAATATATAGTTGAATATGTTTCATTATAGTATGTAAAATTAAATGGTAAGTCTTGCGTTGAATATCCATTATCACCTAATAATAATTCAGTTCCAGTAGTTGTATTTATCCAGTTATAAGGATGACCTACATTCATACTATAATTTCTTAAATTATTTGGTCTTACAATTGGTCCGACATGTGGTCCATCGCTAGCAGCAGATTCCCCATCAGTACAGTTAAAATGATAAGAAAAAGTTCCGTTCTCATCAAAAACTGTATTAAAATCATACCAACAACCATCCATAAAATTGCTATCCAACGGATTTTGCTTATACATAGGGTATGTCGTCGAATTTATCGTAACATTAATAAATTGCGGCTCGTTGTTATCTGTATCTGTATATTCAACTGAAAATACAAATATTGTTGTTCCTTTCCAACCTATTCCAGGATTAACTTGACCATTACTTAAAGATGGACCAGCCAAATTTGTATAACTTACTACGGGATTATATTTTAGTGAAGTTGAATTATAAAATACTCCATCCCAACATTCAAAATAATAATTATAAATGGCTGGTCCCTGAAGATACGTAGAAAATTCATAAAAACATCCATCAATATAATCATCGTCCAAGGGATTTTGTTTAGACATCGCATATCCTGTTCCGTTTATCAAAACATTTACGTAAATGGGTGGATTGTTATCAAAATCAGTGTAATTCACAATATAGGTAAATAAGGTCGATTGATCACCACTAGTTTGGGCTACATTGCCAGAAGTTAATTGTGGAGCATAATTATTCGGTTTTCTAGTAAAAAGGATTGAAAAATCATTAACTGGTAAGTTAAAATCTTGGTATGAATTATATAAATTTGTACCAAGACCGAGATTTAATCCACAAGTATATCCATCATGATAACTAATATAGTCATAGTTAAAAATAATGTCTCCAGATTTAGTCAAAATAACTTCAAAAGTTCCAATAAAATTGTTATTCCAGTGCTCAACCAGTAACCATTCTGCAACCCAACAGTCAGAAAAATTTTGTACAAAAATTTGGCCAGCACCTCCACCAAATAATGTCTGTATATCATCCCAAAAAGGAGCAATTAAGTAATCATTGTCGGATTCATTCGAAGGGATTGGATCATTAGACCAATCAGAAGGGGATGTATCATTGAAACATAGGTATCCATTTGCTCCCAAATATATAGTGGAAAATGTATTATTATAGAAACTGAAACTAAACGGTAAACCTTGTGCTGAATATCCATCATCCGATAATAATAATTCAGTTCCACCAGTTGCATCAATCCAATTGTAATTAAATCCTGGAATCATGGTGTAATCTTGTAGAACTTCTGTATAAATTCTCACATCATCCACAAGCCAACCTCTATGTTTATTAGCCGAAGCATCCCCAGAATCAAAAAAGAACCTTATTCGTACAGAGCTATTTCCACAATATGATGAGATATTAAGAATTAACTCCTCCCATGGTGGACCAACACTATACCAATCTACGTATAATTGAATCCAATTAATATTATCCGTTGTTATATAAACATATGTACCATCATAAGGAGATCCCCAATTTTCCACTTCTGTCCAATGATAAAACTCTAAATATGCATTGCCCACGCTTGATAAGTCTATAGGAATGGAGGTTAAATTACCTTCTACTCGAGTTTCGTTCTCATAAGTTCCGGTTGATTCATTTCCAAACCACATTGAATGCGTAGGAGAATGGTATGGATCCGAGTGAGAGATATTATCTGTTAAATGCCATAATCCCGTAATCGACTCCCATTTTGATAGACCACTCTCAAAATGGTCTTCAAAAAGGTTTATAACATCACTAGAACGTGGATTAAATTCAAAGTTATCGTCCCGATTTTTTGTATTATCTGTTGTATTCCTTGCATCGGGTTCATTTAAAATAGTGAAATTGAAAATCAAACCTGAAGATATAGAGATTAAAATTATTACTACAAGTATTAGTTTGGTTTTTTTCATGTTATACATCATTAATTTTTTGTTTTTAAATTTAAGAAAATAATATATATTCTAATAATTTTAGATAATGACATAGGGAGTATATAAATGTTACTAACAAAAAAATAAATGCGTTAATTCAACTATAACAAGTAAAAAAGTTCTCCCGATTAAAATTACTCCCGAATATGTTCAATTCCGGTTTTAATAATCTTTAAAATATGCGCATCATCAAGGGAATAATAAGTCATTTTTCCTTGTTTTCTCGCTTTTACTATCCTTAACAATCTTAATTGTTTAAGGTGGTGTGAAACTAAGGGATCTGATATATTTAAAACTGCAGCAATATCACATACACAGAATTCACCCAAAGATAAAAGGTGTATAATTTTAAAACGGGTAAAATCAGAAAATCCTTTAAAGATATTTGCCATTTCTAATACTTCGGTGTCATTTAATAATTTCGGGCGAACATTGTTGATCTTTTCTTCATCTACAAATTTAATTTCACTCATATTATCAAATGATTCATTTTTATCAGAATTATTTTTGGATATTGTTTTTACGCCTTTTTATTTTTAAAGGATTCAATTTTGCTTATATTTCTTTTATATAATTCATTTTTCCTTCTAGTGTAGATTTAATACGAAGAATTTATGGATTATTTATAATTTCTTAAAATAATTTTTATATAATAATTAAACAATTATTTAATTGTTTAAGTATATAATGATATTAAGTTTTTATGTAAATAAAAATATTTGGGTTTAAGTGTAAGAAATGGAACATTCATGCCAAAAATGTAGCGGTTTAGAGCAAGTGTCTTGTTCAACTGATTCTAAAAACGAACAGAAAGGAAAAAGCATTTTCGAAACTTTTTTTTGGCATTTTATAGTAATCTCTGCTGTATTTTTATTTTTTTCATTCTATTTTGAATTAGTTTTTGAAGCGATATTCCTTTCTCAGATATTTGCGTTAATCTCTGTGGCGTTATCTTCAAAAGAGGTTATAGAATCTGCCGGGAGAGAAATTATAAAGAAAAGATTGAATGCGAATGCTCTGATGGTAATCGCTATGATTGGTGCCTTTATCATTCAGAAAGGTCAGGAGGGTGCAATCGCTATTTTACTCTATTCTATTGCAGAAAAATTGGAAGGTATTACAGTAGATAAATCTCGAGAAGCGATTTCAAAATTAATCGAGTTAGCGCCAGATAAAGCTTTATTAAAAACAGAAAGAGGAATCCATGAAATCCTGGCGAGTGAAGTCAAATTGAGTGATATAATTGTTCTTAAGCCAGGAATGAAAGCACCATTAGATGGAATTATTGTTTCTGGGAACTCTTATTTTGATCAAAGTGCTTTAACAGGCGAATCAATTCCTGTATTAAAAGACGAAGGTGAAGAAATCTATGCTTCAAGCATAAATGGTGATGGATATGTTGAAATATCAGTAACACATACGTCTGAGAATACTATTCTCGCGAAGATTATTGAGAATGTAGAGACTGCTCGATTAAACAAATCAAATACTGAAAAATTCATTGAAAAATTTGCAAATTATTATACACCGGTAATTCTTTTAGTTTCAGTTTTGATTATGGTTTTTCCGATAATTTTGGGAATTGGGCAGCCAATAGATTGGATTTATAAAGGTTTAATGCTATTTGTGATTTCTTGTCCTTGTGCTCTAACCTTATCTACTCCATTAGCAATGGTTGCAGCGCTAACAAAGTTATCAAGGGAAGGAATTCTTGTTAAAGGCAGTAAATATCTCGATGAGATCACGAAAGTTAAAGTGTTTGGTTTTGATAAAACGGGGACTTTAACAGAGGGTAGGTTAAAAGTTTACGATAATATTGCATTTGGCATTAGCAAATCTGAAAATCTTTCTTTAATTGCCAGTTTAGAAAGCCAATCTGAGCATCCAATTGCTCAAGCCATTGTGTTGGAGGCAAAAAGTCAAAATGTTCCTTTATTAAATGTTAAAAATTTTGAAGTGAAAAAAGGAAAAGGGGTAAGAGGTCAAATTAATAATACACAATATGAAGTTGGTTCTGTTAAATATTTTAAAGAATTGGGTTATGAAAATTCTGAAAAGAGTATAGATGATTTATCAAAGGTAGGCAAAACTCCTATTTTATTGGGTTCTAATAAAAGATTATTAGGTATTTTATCGGTTAGAGATTCACTAAGGATTTCCGCACCCATTTTGACAAGAAGTTTAAAAAAGCGAAATTATGAATCTATGATTCTCTCGGGAGATACTCAAAATACGGTAGATTCTATTGGTGAATGTTTATCAATCGATTTAAAATATGGTAATCTCTTACCAAATCAAAAATTAGAAAAAATAAAAACCATTCAAAAAGATATAGGTCCAATTTCTATGGTGGGGGACGGAATTAACGATGCTCCAGCCATTGCTGCTTCAAATGTAGGGATCGCAATGGGTGCATCTGGTTCTGATATTTCTTTAGAGACTGCCGATTTGGTTATAATGAATGATGATTTAACAAAAATATTGGTTTTAATAGATATTGCAAAAAATGCGAATACCATAATCAAACAGAATATTGTTCTTTCAATTTCAATCAAAATTTCTTTCGCTTTCCTTACATTATTTGGTTTAATGACGTTAATGCTTGCTGTAGGAATTGGAGATATGGGTGTATCTCTATTTGTTTTGTTTAACAGCTTACGTATATTTCGATATAAATCTAAATATCAAGAATTATCTGAAGAAGATTTTGATGTAAGTGCTAAATACTTATATTGCAAAAAATGTAAATTATATCAAACTTATCCTCAACATCATGGAAGAGAAATGATTAAAAATAAAGAACATTTAGTTTGTTGGAAAAAATTAGCGGCAGAAATAAAAGAAGATGAGTGCATTGAAGAATTTGAACTAAAATGCCAACAATGTAATGAAGAACTTGAAATGAAATTAAACGCTCTTTAATTAATTTACTTTAATCCTTTCCGTAATAAAAATGAGATTAACTTCCATCTTTTATTTATCCTTTCGGATGTTCTTCTCCGTTTGAAGATATACCATTCAAATTTACTAAGTAGTGAATATATTTTTTTTATGTGTTTATAAACATCTGTATTCTCCCACTCTTGTTTATATCTTGTAATATTTTGTGAATTCCATAGTTCAGAGTTATGCTCGGCAATTTCTTTTTTTCCTTCAAATAATTCTATTAATTTTTCTGATAATATAGTCGTCCAAAATTTAGCCATTGCCATTGAAAAATGCAAACCAGAAGAACCAGAAGCTTCCACAAATCCTGCACTATCACCTATTAAGACTACACCTGCATTTGGTAAATAATTTTTAACCATTTTGGCGTTTGATAATCCAGTTAATTCTTCATAATCAATTTGTGCACCTTTAAAAAATTCATTAAATCCAGGATAATTGTTCTTTAGTTTTTCCCAAACCTCCATGATTTTCTCATCGGTCGGAATCTTAACAGTTTTCATTTTAAAAGCTTGTGTCATACGAAGCATTAGACCTACTTCCAAGTTTTTTCCGCCTATTGGAAATACATATGCAACACATTGAGGAAAATTGGGTGCATAATCGAGATCACCATTCCCTATTAAATAATACTGAAGGTCTGTTGTCTTATTGATATCAGTATTCCCATTACTAATCAAACACTTTACTATAGGACAATTTATTGTTTCATAAGATATCTTGTAGTATTTTCCAATAACACTTTTATAACCATCACAGCCAAAAATTGCATTTCCATAAACTGCTCCAACATTTCCACTATCATCCTTATATTTTACTCCTACACAAATATTTTCCTTTTCGATTGGTTCAATTACTTCACTATTTAAAAGAATAGTTACTCCTAAACCTTCAGCAACTTCTATAAATCTATCAATAAATTTACGCCACTCAAAGAAATAATGATCCATTGATTTTGCAGGCAAATGCACTCTATGTAAATCCCCAGGACTATGGAAGATTTTACCAGTATGTGAAAATGTATTAATTGATGGCAAAAATCCCTCCCCAAGAATTTCTTCTGTTAAAGGGAAATGGCGCATACCTTCACCACGTGGTTTGGGTCCCGAAATCTCACCTTTTTCTATGACCACAGCTTTAAATCCATGTCTAGCAGCAATAATACTTGCGGTTAATCCAGCAGGACCTCCACCTACAATTATAAAATTATAGAATTCCGAGTTTTTATAACTCATATCCTTTCCAGACATAATCTAAATTAATATCAAACAAATAATAAAATTAATTGTAATTGCTTTTTAAAAAATTGCAAGGAAAGGCATTGAAACGCTTAAAAACCATCCCATATATATTGCTGGAATTAAAGAAGATAAAAATATTGACCTAGTTCGATGAAAAATAATTATCATAAGCATAATTGCCAATATATTCATTGTCAAGTATGGAATTAGCAAAAATGTATTCAGATAATGCACAAGTCTACCAGCCATGTAAAAAATAAGCAATAAACATTGAAATATATGAGCTAAAAACATATTCATAAAGCTCCCCTTATAATTAAAACCAATATTCTTCTTACGTTTTCCACTATATCCTCTAAATAAATATATTTGGTTGAATAGATTCGAAAAAAATATAACTATTGTATAAACTATAGTTGGAAAAATCTCATATATGGTTCTATAACGATTCTCAATCCAAAAAATGTTTATAATCTCAAAGGTTATTAATCCTATTGAGGAAAGAATTACAATTAACATGTAATTTAGAAAATTTTTCTCAACGGATTGTTTAATACCTTTAAAAATTGAAATTATATTGAGATTCTCACCTCTCCATAATAATGCCAAAACGATTAACATCATTGAACTGATAAAAATACTAATAAAAATTGGTGCACCTAATTTAGGTACAGGTATAAAATATTGCATTCCAATTGCAATAATACTCGCTAAAAAAGTGAATACAAAATAGAGGTATAATGGATTTTTATTTTCAATTAATATTTTTAAAGATTTATACTCCTTAGTTCTCTTTATTTTTTTTTGTTTTAAGAAAAAAGCATATCCTAGAAAATAAATAATAAGTATTTGAAGCCCATATGCACTAAATGCTCTTAAGTTTTCATTTATAGAATATATAAAATCTCTCTGAAAGATGGGAATATTCAAGATTTCTCCATAAAAGACTTGTTCGAACCATTTAATTGTTTCATTAATAGTAATTGAACGATAGGCAAAATTTGTGTGGCCTGCACCAGGGACTACATAAACTTCTCTTGCAGTTCCATTAGAAAAATTACCATATAAAGTTCTAAATTCTGCATTATCATTCCCTGTCAATAAATTTAAAGATAATTTGATCATATCTGTTGGAAAAAATTCATCATGAGCACCAATAATTGCGAGAAAATTTTTTGGATTTGTTTCATTCACCCCAAGATATCTATGATAATCTCCAAGAAATGATATTGAAACAGATGCTTTTATTCGTGGGTTCTCATTTAGTGAATCGAAATATGAGTAAATGGACACTGCACTTCCTCCAAGACTGTAACCAAAAAGTCCTATAGATTCATTGTCAACCAATTCTTTGGTTAAAATAAAATCCAAAACTGCATCTATATCTAAACTATGTTTTGGAGAATTTGCATATCCCTCGAGCATATATGATCTGTCAACTTCTAATCCACCTAAAGATGAGCCATGACCTCGTAAATCGAAAGTAACTACAATAAAACCATGATCAAGTAAATTATATCGCAAAATTGCATTTTCGTGTCGATTCCCAGTTAAAGAATGACAATATATCAAAGTAGGGTAATTAGATTCAGAATCTAGATTATTAGGATAATAGATACTTCCTTCAAGACGAATAGAATCTTCAGTATAAACAGTGAAATCTTCAATATTCATATTTAGTTCAAATGAGGATTCAACAAATACACTTAAGAGAAAAATTACTAATAATGTCGGTAAGATCAAAAAGATAATTTTATTTTTTCGCTCTCTTAATTTCGACAGAATTTTATCTATTTTCTGCATTATTATATGCAAATAAATTACTCCTAATATTTAAAATTTAAAAATTGTAATATGTCCCTTTTTTCCCGTGAAAAAAAGGATTATATTCAATTTGTCGTAAATATTTTAGTCTGAATTAGTATTTTACTTACAATGAGTGGAAATTTTAAAGAAATTTTTGCAATATTCAATTCCTTAGAAACCCAAGAATCTGAATTAATAAATATTTTTGAAAAGCACTCTATTAAACCAAGTGATGAAATTGCTAAATCTTGCGCACATATAAGCAGTTCTATTAATTTAATTTTAAAATTGTATCCAAGTATCACAGAAATAAACGATAAGGTAAAAATCAAGGCACATCTAAAATTTTACTATGAATTAATTACGAAATTAATGCATTTTCTCAAATCAGTCGAGAATTTCCAACAAATCAGTGAAGAATATTACGATCAAATAATTGAATTTTTGGAAAATAGAAATATTTTAATCAATGGGAAATACACCAGTCTCGCGAAAAACGAGTTAGATACTTTTTATTCAGATGAGAAAAAGAAAGAGATTGAATTTTTTCTCGAAAAAAGGTTAAAAGATCCTTATAAGTCAAAAAAAATATAAAATTAAAAAAAAAAAATTGAAAAATTATTTTTTTTATATTTCTTGTATTGCTTTTTTTTTCGCTAATTTTTCTTCTTCAGTTAGTTCTGCTTCGCCCCTTTTAACAAATAGCATCATAATAAAAGCTATAATAAAGAAAAACGCCCCGTTAAGAAGCAAGGAAGGTTGACCTAATAGATCAGTAAGACCACCTACAATCATTGGTCCAAGAATTGCCGCCATATAGCTGAAAAAATAATAAAGACCTGTATAAGTACCAATTTTTTTCTCCGAAGGTGCTAATTCCCATACAATTACAATTGAATTAGTGTTTATTAACGCCCATCCCAACCCGAGGAATACAAGTGGAAATGCCATTATTAATAAACTAGCCTGGAAGAGACCCAAGAAAAATGCAACTATTAACATTGAAATCCACAAAATTATACCAATTTTAATTGCTTTTCTTCTGCCAATCTTTGTAGCAAGTATTGCTAGAGGGTAAATTGAAATTAATAGCGGAACAGTAACTAAAAAAGGTAAAAATCCTGCGAGACCTGGCTCATAACCTAAAACGTTTACTCCATAAATTGTAATAAGAGCTACTATACCTTGATATCCTATGAACCAAAAGAAAATTGCAAGTAATATAAACAATGTGCTTTTATCCTCTTCGGATAAAATGTCTTTAATGCTTTCAATCAAGCCAGGTGTAGTCTTCTTTTCTTTGATTTTCTTTCCTTCTTTTGCTTCCGTTTCTAATATTAATTGATAACTAAATGAGTCCTTTTCCTTAATTGTCAAGAGCAATACAATTAATGCAACTACCATGATAAGTGAAATTACGAGAAATAATAATTGTAATCCAACTAAACTAAGTAAAAGACTAAAACCATAACCAAATGCTACACCGATTCCACCCATAAAATTAATTATTGCGTTACCTTTGCTTCTATTAACCGGTCTTACAAAATCTGGCATTAAAGACACAGCCTGAGATCTGTAAAATCCCATACTTAAACCAAAAAGAAACATCCAAAGAATTAACATTAGAAATGATGTTTGAGTTGGGATAAGAGAAAAGAATAAAGCTCCTAACGGAATTCCAATAATTAAATATGGCATTCTTCTCCCAAATTTTGTTCTAGTATTATCTGAGATTGAGCCCATAATTGGTTGAATTATAACTCCGAGAATGTTATCAAGTGCCATCCAAAAGCCAACAAAACCTAATAATCCTACATAAGATTCCAAGAGTAAAGGAACTTGAGCATTATATAGCGCCCATGCAATTTCTGAGGAAAAAAAGGCTAATCCTATTATAAAAGTATGCCCTGCATTAAATTTTACTGCTTTTTTTGTTTCTGACATATTTTGCATCCTTTTTTATTTAGATTTTTTTAATTGATATTTTTTATTTAATTTATTCTAATTTATAATTTACTAACACTTTAAAAATAAGATAAAAAAATAAGCTGTCTTTAATAAGAACGTCCGATAATCATTTTTCTTTTTGTTGGACGAGCACACACAATGCAATTGAAATTAAATTCCTTTTCTGAATATTCTTTACTAAATTCCTTAACAAATTTAATTGGTGTTCCAATGATTTTTCCTTCAGTGCGTTTTTCAATTTGTTCTGCACAGTTGTAATCATCACATAATGGAACAATAACTATTCCAACTCGTTTTTCTATTAAATTATATAACTCATCGTAGTCATTTGTTTCTTTTATTGAATTTTCCATTAATGTTTTCGCTCTCTCACACAAGTCTTTCTGTATTTGTTCAAGAATTTTAGGGATCTCTTTAGCTCCTTCCTTAAAGTTTAATGTTATTCTTTCGCCTGTATCTCTTCTAACAACAATAAATAGTTTTTTTTCAATATCTTTAGGTCCTAATTCAATACGTATTGGAACCCCTTTGGTTTCCCACTTATAAAACTTTTTACCGGCACTTATATCTGAATCATCAAGTTTCGTACGGATTCCTAAAGAAGTAATTTTTTCTAATAAATTCTTAGATTGTTCAATAATTTCTTTCTCTTTACCTTTAAATATAATTGGAACTATGATGGTTTGAATAGGGGCTACTTCAGGTGGAAGACATAATCCTGCATCATCTCCATGCAGGGTAACTACTGCAGCAATTGCCCTTTCACTGATTCCATAACATGTCTGATGCACAAATTTTGTCTCTCCATTATCTGCTTTATATGTTAAATCAAAAGTTTTAGCAAAAATTGAACCAAGATTATGAACCGTCCCAATTTGAAGAGTTTTATGATCTCCAGGAAATATTGTCTCAAATGCTATACTATATTCAGCACCTGGAAATTTATCATAATCAGGGCGTATATTAATAATATAAGGAATTCCTAAACGATCATAAAATTTACTATATATCTCTAATCCTTCTTTTACTTGATCTTCAGCTTCTTTAGCAGTAGCATGAGCTGTATGAGCCTCCTTGAAGGTAGTTAATTCTCTTACTCGTATTAATGGTCTTGTTGTTTTTGTTTCATATCTAAACGTGCTAACGATTTGATAAATCTTTATTGGCAAATCTTGATGGGAACGAATCCATAATTTGAACATAGGATACATTACAGTTTCAGAGGTAGGTCTTAAGCATAAATTAATATCGAGCTGTTTTAATCCTCCTCTTGTTACCCAATACACCTCCTCTTCAAAACCCTTGACGTGTTCTGCCTCTTTCATGAAAAGGGGTTCTGGTATTAATAATGGAAATAAAGTTTCTTCATGAGGTATGGGTGTATTGTCTAATAAATCACGCAATATCTGAAAAACTCGTTTTCTAAGATTAAAGCCATAACCTAACCAAACTCCACATCCTTTTAAATTAAATCTATAATCAATAATTTCAGCATTCAGAAGGATATCTGAAAACCATTCCATGAAGCTGTTATTCCACTTTTTCCGTGAAATTTTCCCTTTTTTAACAGACATATTAAAAATGATAATTCTATTTAAAAATTAAATTTTTACTTTTTCTCTCTCTTTTCGATTAAACGGGCTAATATTGTATAAAAATAAAAGCACTTTTCCAAATATTTTTCCTAATAACTTTAGTTTTACAATACCAAAAAGGTCTTCCAACATTTTCACATCTTCAGGAATTGATACACCAAAGAATGGGCTTAAAAATAGAAAAATTAAGCCACCTAACACAATAGAAAGAATAAATGTAGTAGTATCAGAAACTGGGAAGAAAAACATAAAGAGAAACATAATTATACAACAAGGGATTATTCGGATTAACTTAAATCTAATCTGAATTTGCAGCCGTTTTTTTATTTGCCATATCATAAATGGAAGTAAAAAAACAATAGCAATCACTTGGACCCACCCAATACCTACAAAACCTGTTAAGAATATCAATAATGGTGCAATTGCAATTATTATCACTGTTGTAATAGCGAATCCAATTCCAGAGTATTTTGCATTTCCAGAACCAATTAATGCATTTCCAAATAGACTCGAAAAGGCAAATCCAAACTGTCCAATAATTGCTAAGATCATAAGTAATTGAGCAGATAAAAATAAATTTTGGTCAAAACCTGATGCACTTATAAATGTTTCATTGTGAAGAATTGTTAATAAATTACCTGTGATTGCACAGATACCCGTAGCGAATCCGATGCCTATTAATGCAGCAATTCGTGTAGTATTATTAAAAATTTCACTTATCATTTCTCGATTCTCCTTAGAAACTGCCTCTGCTATCTCAATATTTAATGGACCACTATAATACAGAATTACTGTTTTCACAGATGAATAAGAAGAAATAATTGTGATAATTCTAAGTCCAATTTCTTGAGATCCAGGGTCAAAATAAAACAAATATAATGATGCGAAAAAAGTTAATAAATTAGCAAATACTCCAATTCCTTCAAGATTCGTAATCGTTGAAAAAATTGAATATTTAATATAATTTTTAACGAATAATGGTTCAAATTGATCCCTTATTTCTAAATTTACTGTATTAATTACATTACGTGAAAAAAATCTTCCTTTAATTATTTCGATAAATGAATAAGGGCAAAATCTATGAAAATAATAGAATAATATTAGAAATGGAATGATACTTACCAAGATGTAATAAAAAACAAACCCTTCTGGGGGTAAATTAAAAATCATCCAAAATACTCCTAAAACTAATAATAATGGCCCCCATACGACACCAGAAAAGGATATCAGATCATATCGATTAATAATTGCTAATCCGTTGATTATAATTACTTGTAGATAACCAAATATACTTTGAAAGATACAAGCAAATGCTGCTGCCTTCATATATATATTATTTTCAGGTGTAATCAAAAATAAAATCAGAGAAATTAATCCTGTTCCAAGGCCAATAATAAAAATTAATTTAGAATAGGATGCAGCTTTAATTTTTCCAACCTCCGGATTTAAAATATATGCTTCTTTTATTTTTGCTATATAAGATTGGCTAAATCCATTACCCAAAATTCCCAATAAACCCAATAGAGCCGATGTCGAACCAAAATAGGATAAACCTTCCCAACCTGATGTAATTATTACAAAGAACCATATACAAGAAGAGCTTAATAATGCAACTAACATATGAATAGCTCCAGAAATCATTGATCTTGAAGATCCGGGAACATTATAAAATTTTTCTTCTGATTTTTCTAATTTTGATACATCTATCGCTTTTTGGTGAGAATTAGATTCTGTGTTGTTATTCTTATCCATTAATTAATCATTTAATTAATCCTTTTAAAAATCAATTATTTGGTTAATAATATTATTTGATTATAAAAATAGAGATGATTTGAATATAAATTATTTTTAAAATAATTTATTTTTCAAGCATTTTTTTCGGGGATATATCCTCAGAACCGGTATCAGATTTTTCTTTCTCCGAGAATATTTTGTTCATATTAATTAATAGAGTCATGTCACCTTCAATTTTATAAAGACCTTTCATTAAACTTTTTGCTCCATCTAGTTCACCAGTTGATATTTTCATCCAAGTATCTGCTGTTGAGATAATTGTCGTAGTTGGATTTGGATGTGGGCCATTATATGCCGAACATTTATCTTCATCCATAATTAAATGGTATTGGTCTTTATCTAAATTAAATTGAAGCACGGCTTTTAAACCGGGGATTGCATTTGGGTTAAAAATTCTTGACATACCTGCAAAAAATGTAGACATTCCGCCATCTGTTAATTTTAAGGGTTTTGCGTCAACACTTTTTTTAATTTTAATTTGTCTATAATCCTGTAGCATTAAGGAATCCCAATATTTATTTGCAATATCAATAAAAGTATTAATATTTTCAGGTTTTATCATACTTTCTTCATTGATCAATTTTTGTGTCTCTTTTGAGACCGCTCTATTTGTAGCCACTTCAAAACCAGCTTGCTCGATATAATTATATAATGCTTTAAACCCATCTTGGGAATCGTCTTTACTCATCCTTTCTGCACCGCCGATTAAAATATCTCCAATATAGGTTTCATCGGCAGGTCTGGTTTTTTTCTTAAACATATTAACCATTGCATCAAAATGGGAACGTTCTGGAAATCCAGCAACACTAATAACAAAAATATCCTTTTTTTTTGACTTATTGCGAATTGGATGGGACGTAATACCATCTTTTTTAACTAAATAGGGTTCAACGAGTGGTATCTGGCGATCCAAAAAGTCTTTAACAATACCAGGAACGCTAAAAACATAAAGAGGGATGGCATAAACAATTAGATCTGTATTTCTTATTTTCGGTAAAAGAATATCCATATCATCTCTATGAACACATTTTCCAGGTGTCTTTGTCCAACATGTAAAACAACCTATGCAATGGTTTATTTTCTGTTTTACTAACATAATTTCTTTTACTTCCATACCAGCTCTTTTTAAACCTTTCGCAAAATGTTGTCCGAGATGATATGAAGCAGATTTTTTATGTCGAGGGCTACCAAATATTACTAATGCTTGCTTTTTTCCTAACATAATGCTGAAAAATTTAAAGTGTTTTAAAAAATTTTTTACAGAAAATATGAAAATACATTATATTAAAAATTAGAATTATTTCTAATTAAAGATTAAAATCATTTACACAAAAAGAAAAATATTAAGAAATTTATTTTTATTTTCTTTAATTCAATTAAAATCTATTCAGATTCGCCGATATTTATTTTTTCTCCACACCTTGGGCAAAATTCTGCTGTTTCATAAATTAATCCTTCGCAATTAGCACATCTACCTATATAGGTTCCCATTTTTTGTGGAAATATTTGCTTTTCACCACATGATGTGCAAAATTTATCAGCTAAAAACATTGATTCTCCACATTTAACGCAAAATTTCTTAGAGTCAATAAAAGGCATTTGCATTTCTTTTTCTTTTTTCTTCCTAGCTCGTTTCTCAAAGAATGGGTGAATCATTAAAACTGAGAAGCATGATAACGCAAACGGTCCAGCAACAAATAGTAATAAAATTGCGTTTTCCGTATTCAATAAATTAGTAGTCGTGATTATCGCTACAAGAACAGAAATAAGAAATACTACTGTCTTATATCCCATCTGAGTAATCATTCTGGACGAGTTTTGATCTTTGTTATATAATAATAGATTATCAGATGCGCCTTCTTTTCGCTGGTCTTGAATATTTCTAACTGATTTTCTAAGTTGCAGATATGTAATTATAATCATCAACACAAGAGTAGTGAAAAAGACACCGATCACTGAAACATATAATTTTGGGATTTTTAAATCTCCAAGGTCATATGTGGATTCGATAAGATAATAATTAAACCAAGGAATAGTGCTTCCAACTATTAATATATCTACGATATTAAAAAACAAGAAACTCATTTGAAACATCTCAAGTATAAAGAGTCTTATGCGAATTTTCTCTAAATAGATATTTGCGGTTATATCTCGACTCATGAGGATCATGTAGCCAAAAATACCCATCAATAAGCTTGCTGCAAGTAATAAAACAGCAACTTGCGGAATTATCCCAGCAATTAATGATCCAATGATAAAGATCGTTATTGTACCACATAAGATTCCTAAATACACCTTTGTGAATGGTGTTGTACCAACAATCTTCTGCTTTTTTTCTTTTTTCTGCTCCGTTAACGAAATCTCTTCTTCCATCTCTTCGTATAATCGAGAAATGATAATTTGCTTATGTATGATATCACGGCTTGTTCGTTTTAATCTTATATATCCATATGCAATTAAAAATCCAATCGCTATAGATATTATACAAATAATAATATAATCAAAAAATGTTAATGCGAAACTTGGAATCTCCGGGTAGAAGGAAATTTGTTGTGTATCACATATAGTTGTTTCCGTTTCAAATATATCGACTACCATTATTTGATAATACATCGTTCGAGCATCTCCAGGAATCTCTGTCAATGTTGCTGTAAAGGTTGGACTATTTGAAATCATTTCAATTTGATTCCATGTGGTTCCTCCATCAAATGAGTATTTGAAGTATACTTTTTGCACAAATTGAAAATCATTTAGAATTGTAATATTGAATGTATACTCTTGACCTGATGAATAATCTATTGTTTCGTTAAAAAGTCCCTCACTTATCCATTGAAAATTTGGTATATGATATCCGTAATTCGAACCATTATTATTTAAAATCATTTCGTTTCCGGCGAGATCAATAGCTTTTATAAAATATTCTACATGATCTGTATTTTCATCCCCAAGAATGATTGCTGAATAACTTCCTTCACCAATATGAATTATCGAAATATTCTCCCAGCCATGATCATCCCTTTTATAGTATAGGTATGCTGAAAAACCAATTCCATCTTGAATATCAACTGTTACAATCACATCATAACGAGGAGTTATCGGAGTTGTCCAGTTAGTTGTATGGTTATTAATATTGGGAGGATTATAATCTGCATAAAACCAACCTTCATAACTAATGCGATTGCCAGCATAATCGACTAAAGAAAGTATATACGCATAATTCCCTTCTTGAATAAGTTCGCCAAAATCATCTATTCCATCAAATAATATTTCTGTAGCGTATACGGAAGATAAAGATTGAGTTTCAATTAAAATAAGACGTCCTTCCCGGCTAACCTCGATTTCACGATCATTTCCATCAGATGGATCTATCACATAATAAATTTCATCTAAATCAGAAGCAAAGGAACAATATTCTTGAATTGAGATTTCTGTAGTATTTGACCAAGTTTGCCCTAAATCTGAGGAAACTATCTCTTTTATGATAGGTTCCATACCACCTGTAGTATTAATACCATGCCGATAAATAGCTCTTACTTTAACGGAAGATTCAGGAGTCTCCCTTGTTATCATAAATTTTGGACTGGTTCTCCACATACCACCTATAGAAAAATTTCCAACAGATTTCGGTGTTCCCCAAGTGTTGGAGGTTAAATTATAAGTAATAAATGTAAAATTCGCAAAATTATACTTTTGTTCATCCCAACTAAAATTTCCCTGCGGTAAAACAACATGAATTAAATTATTTATAGGATCGTACGTAATATCTGGACGATCTCCATCATAATTATAACCATCCATTTCAGACCAAGTACCTGATAAAGTCCAGTTAATACCTAAATTACCAGATCTATATACATTAAATCTGTTTGGAGATTCTTCTCTTAATGTAAGAAATAATGTCCCATTTCTCGTAAAGGTTAGACCAGAGATTGGTTTATGAGATGGTGGTAAAAATCCAAGTTCATGTAGAGGTATTGGGTCCTGAAATGTTTCTCCTTGATCAAAACTCCTCATAAGCCAATGATCAAACATTTTTTCCTCTTTTAAATAAAAAACCACAATATCTTCCCAAGCAGCCGGAACAATATTAAAAAATGGCGTCCCTAAGGAAGCTTCATATATTTTTACTGGTTGTGTCCAAGTAATTCCTTTATCCATGGATTTCGTTAAATATAAATAAGTTATACCTGATTCTAAAGTCTCATAAATAACAAATAATTGACCTAAATTTGAAACAAAAATTCTTGGGTTGGAATCCTGCCAATTATTGTCTGTTATTCGTTTCCAGCAGCTTATCCCTATATCTTCTCTAAATATTTCTAAAATTGATGAACTTGGTTCTGATGGAAGGATCTCCCAAGGAATAATTGAAAATTCAAAATTACCAGAAAGGGGGTTAAAATATTCCTTCTTTTGCTCGAAATAATTAAATAATGGCTGTCTGTTATCAATAAAGAGATAAAATTCCTTAAATATTGTATCAGTACCATTTTGTGCAGTAAATTCTACTTTTACTAACGTGTTATTTATAGGTATTGTGTCATTAATCCTTCCATTCCAAAAAATTTGCTCCATTTGATGATTGGTAAAATTATACTGCTTAGTCCAAAAAGTTGGATTTTCAAGGTATATATATTGATAAATATCATCATTCCCTGTAAAACTTGCTTGATAGAAAAATTGATACGTTTCATTATCATATAAAATGTTGAAATATCGATCAAAATTAAAAAGAACTTTCCCAAAAAAAAGACTATCAGCCTGTGAAACTTCATCAATTCGACCAAATGAACTATTTGTCCAGATATCTCCAAAATTTTTACAAGTCCAATTCCAAACTTCAAAATTCTGAACTTGAATTACCCTAAAAGTTTCACTATTACTATCATAAATAAAATCATAATTACTATCTAAATGATGTGTAACATTTTTAATTGCAACATTACTTGAGAGACTTTCAGCAGCAGATTCATTAAACTCTGCCCATTGATTATTAAGAGGAGTTGGTATCGCCCATTCTGCTCTCCACATTAACCAATAATCTCCAGAGTTATGATCTACTTGAATTTTAGGCTTTTTACATTCCTTATTTGCTGTACAAGTAACATTTCGTGCACTGCTCCAAGTATTTCCATTATCATGACTTTCAACATATACAATATCTGTGAAATTATCATCGTCTGCTTCACTAACTACATAAATCGTTCCATTTTTCAATATTGCAATATCAATCTTTGGATGATCTCCTGAATATGGAAATTTATTATCGCATCCCATCTGGCTTTTACTTGCAATAATGACGGGATCATTCCAAGATGTACCATTATTTTCAGAACCTATATACACTAAATTTTCTTGATCTACCCAGGTAATAATTCCTATTAATCCCCTACTCGGGCATGCCGCAACTGCTGAACCCAATAAATAATTTGCAATTTCGAAAAATTCACCTTGAGCATCGAATGTTGCTGGTCTATCTATCAACCAAGTTTGCCCTTTATCTTCACTTTTCATCAATTTTACATTCAATTGACCAAAATCTTCTTCCTCAAATTCCACATAAGAAAAATACCATAGGTCAGTTTCACTTGGGTTATCAAATGAAAGATACAATTCAGATTTGGATGATTCAGTTAAAAAACTAGGAAAGTTTTTGATATCTAATGTATAATTTCCATCCTTATTAGCCATAAATGAGAAAAAAACATGATCTCTATCCCCTGGAGAAGACTCGGGAGAAATATAATAAGTGGATGGTACAAAATCTTGAATTAAATTAAAATCTTCTTGAGATAACCTAAGTTGATTCTCCTTAATAGTCGTTGAGGATAATATATTATAATTAAGCAAGACTGCAAAATTTAATAAAATTATAGAAAAAAATATACAGAAAGATAACAATAAAAGCTTAAATCGGAATTTTTTCATATTTTTCAACCCTTTTGTGTCAAGTTTAAATTCAACTTTTAAATTTTTTTAATAAATAAACAATCAAGTAAATTATTAAAATACTTTTTTAAAATATTTTATTTTCTCAAAATACCTATATCTCTACATCTTTTGCGTAGTTAATTTATTGATTCACTTATTTGGAAAATATTTATAAATAGAGAAAAATTAACTATCATAATTAAGTATGATTTACATGAATCATATGAATTATATGAACAATACGATCAATTTAATAATATACAAAATAATAAAAAAAAGGTTAATATGAATTGAAAAAAAAACATAAACATAAACATGGTGGTATAGGAAAGGAGTTCCCTCACACAGACCAGCTTAATACCATCTTTGCTATAGCATTTTTACTAATATGGTTTTTAGATACTTTTATATTTCAATTCTCAATATGGCTTACAACTTTTATCCCGTTGTTGATTCGAATAATAATTTTCGCTAGTTTATTTATTTTAGCTATTATTCTGGGAACTTCTTCTCATAAAGTTTTATTTGGAGGAAATAATGAAGCAGCATCTCTTATAAAAATTGGAATTTTTGCCCGTGTTCGGCATCCTTTATATCTCAGTATGGTTCTAGTCTATCTTGCGTTCGCTTTAGTATCAATGTCGCTTATTTGTATTATTTTTTGGATTCTAATGTTTATTCTATATGATCGATTTGCGTCCTACGAAGAGAAAGATCTTGAAAAAATTTTTGGTGAGGAATATACAGAGTATAAAAAGAGAGTTGGAAAATGGTTTCCAAGGTTATTTTCATCCAAGATTGAAAATTCTAAATGAAAAGTAATAGGTGTATATGATGGCTAAAATTTATAAAGATAAATATATTTTCGGAATGGTTAAAGTTGGTGAAAGAGGTCAGATAGTTATACCAAAAGAAGCTAGACAGTTATTCAATATTAGGACTGGAGATCGTTTGCTAGTAGTTGGTGATCTTAATAAAGGAATTGGAATCTCAAAAATTGAAGGAATGAAAAAGTACGCATTAAAAATACTTGGGGCTCTGAAAGAGGAACCTGACGAAGGAATAGAAAGTTAAATGAATGAAGATCAAGGAGAAGGTGGCAAAGAATAATGAATAATAAGGTGGCAAGTTTAAATGAGGAATTTATGAAAAAAAAAATTGATGGAAAAGATGAAAATAAGCCGAATTATGGCCTTGTAGCAGTGAAATATTCTATATATATGGTTATTATAGGGATTATTGGAATAGTGATTGCGCTAATTGGCAGTAAAGTTTATTTTCCATTTAATATAATTTTGTTTTTCGTAGGAATACCTCTTGCATTCATATGTTTGTATACAGGTCTTTCTTATATTCCATTTTATTATTTTATGCTTAAACCCGAGGAAAAAAATGATTACTGGCATAAAGTTTTTGAAAAAAATATACAAGGAAATGAACATGTGCTAGATGTAGGATGTGGAAAAGGTCGTGTTGCAATAAAAGTTGCGAAGTTATTAAACACTGGAGAAGTTGTGGGTATTGATCTTTTTAAGGGATCAAGTGGTTATTCCCCAGAAACTGCATATAGAAATGCAAAAATTGAAAGAGTGTTTGATAAAACAGAATTTAAACATGGTAATCTTTTAAAACTTGAATTTTCAGACAATACATTTGATATTGTTACTTCAGGTTCAGTGCTTCACGACGTACATGGGGATAAAAATAAGGAAATGGCTATGAAGGAGATATTTAGAGTTCTCAAACCTGGTGGAAAATTTGTCGCGTTTGAAATATTTAGAGATGCCAGAATGCATTTAACATTTTTTTTATTTAGTTTTGTTTTCAAACCTAAACATTATTGGATTGAGCTACTGAATAAGTTTGATTTTAAAAACATAAAAGCTGAAGATTATTCAGAGTATCTAAATTACGGGTTGTTTATTGCTGAGAAATAAAAAATAAAAATTAAAGAAGATTAGTAATGCAGATTATTCTTTGTTCTATTTCTTCTTTTTTATTTATCTAATTTTTTTATATTCTCGTTAATTAAATTTTAATTTTTATTACTTTTTTTAATCAATTACGAAAATAACGTTTTTTTTAATATCTACGAGGTTGTGGTGCTCTTTCAGTCACTACTACGTCACTAGCTTGTGGACCCTTTTGTCCCTCGGTTACATTAAATTCAACTTTATCTCCTTCATATAAGGTTTTAAAACTACCCTCTTCAGATACAATAGAGCTAAAATGAACAAAGACGTCCTTTTCTTCAGAACCCTCTTCATAAGTAATAAAACCATAGCCTTTTCGGCTATTAAACCATTTAACAGTTCCATTTACCATACTTAAAAACCTAAAACAATTTACTTATATTGTCCTATATTGAGACAATTAATTCTTAATAATGTTAGCTTATAATAAAACTTGTAGTATTTCGAATTATATAATAAAAATTTTAATTTTAAAAAGAAAAAGAAGAAAGCATTATGGAAGATATTATATTATATGAAAAGGAAGGAGATATTGGTAAGATAACTATAAATAAACCAGAACAGCGCAACTCTTTAGACTTAAATACGAATAACAAATTAATTGAAGCCTTCAATAAAAGCGCTAAGAATGGAGATGTTTGTGTAATATATGCTGCTGAAGGAAAACATTTCACGGTTGGTGCTGATCTCAAATATGGTTTTGAGTTACTTACCAATTCTGATAGATTGGCTGAGGCAATGGAGTTTCTACAAAGCTGGCAAGTATTAACAAGAGCTATGTTGGCACATCCTGGGGTAATTATTGCTGGTCTTCATGGATGGGTCATTGGAGGAGGTTTTGAACAATTACTTTGCTGTGAATTGAGAATTGCTGCTGCTGATACTAGGATTATGCTTCCAGAATTGGGCATGGGCCTTTTCTTTTCGAATGCTTCTACAAAATTATTACCACGAATAGTTGGTGAAAGTCGAGCCAAACAATTATTTTATTTGGGTAATGAAATTAGTGCAGAAGAAGCCCTTAACATAGGTTTGGTTAATATTATTTGCAAGCGTGAAAGCCTTAGAAGGGTTCTTAGACGTACTGCTAACTCAATTGTACAAAAGGATCATTTAGCACTTCGTTTAACTAAAAAATTAGTAAACGAAAACCAAGATAAGAGTATTGAAGCTGTTCTAGATAGTGAAGCAATTGCAATGATGGAAACAGGCCAATCTGAAGGGGTTAAACGTAGAATTACACAATTTGCATCAGGGAAACACTAAAAAAAAGGGAAATTATATAATATTAAATATTAATAAATTTTAAATCTCATTGTTCTTAATGATTAACAGATATGCTGCAATTTTATTCTCAAATATCGGAAGAATTTCCAGAATTTTACATTGTTTATGGTAATAATCGAGCGAGATATCCTTATTCCAACTCATTATTAGTCCAAATAGAAAAAAATAGTCACTCAGCAATCCTTTTTGATAATGGAATCGGTCATAGACTAATAAGGAAATTGAAAAGAGAATTTAATATCCAAAAGACCTATCTTAGCCACTGGCATGAAGACCATGTATCAGGTTGCGCTCTATTTAAAAAACATGAATATTATTGTCATAATCTGGATATTCCTCCTCTTGGAGATTTAGATTTATTCATAGATTTGTATGGGGTTAAAGGAACTCCAGCTGAAGAAGAATTTTATCCAATTATGCAAATTTTAAAAATTGAGCCTTTAAATGATATTAAAATAATACGAGACAATGATTTAATTCCTATAAAAGATGATTTAAGCGTCCGAGTAATTCATACACCAGGACATACTGCTGGGCATTGTAGCTTTTTTGAACCTAAAAGTAAAATTATTTTTTTAGCAGATATTGATTTATCAGGCTTGGGACCAATGTATCTCTGTAAAGATGCAAATGTTAATGAATTCGAACAATCTATAAAAAGAATTATGAATCTAGATATTGATTATGCCATATCAGGACATAATGGTCTATTTACCGGAAGAAAAATAATAGCAGACGCTTTAAAACGCTATTTAAACATTATTTATGAAAGGGATAATAAAGTGCTTAACCTTTTAAGTGAGAATATACCTAAAACTACTCAGGATTTGATTAAGAAACGTGTAGTATATAAAAATTATAAAGGAGAATTCGCAAACTATCTTGTCATCTCGGAGGATTTTATAATTCAAAATCATTTTGATCGTCTTATACAAAAAGGAATGATAAAAAAAGAAGAAAATGGTTATATTTTATCTTAAAAGTTCTTCTATTGGCTTATATGGATATCCAAATTCATCTGCTACTGGTTTTAAAACTATATTTCCTTTGAAAGTATTTACACTTTTTCTCAATGGAGAGTTATTTTTTAATACTGTGTTAATATCTTCATCTGAAATTAAATCAACTAGATATGGGAATAAATTTTCAGACAATGCTTCAGTTGCAGTTCTAGGATATGCTCCCGGCATATTAGTTACGCAATAATGAGTAACTCCTTCTTCAACAAAAGTGGGATTATCATGACTTGTTGGACGGCTTGTTTCAATACATCCACCTTGATCTATAGAAATGTCTACGATTGCAGAACCAGGTCTCATGCTTTTTACCATTTCTCTAGATATTATTCTTGGAGCTTTAGCATTTGGAATTAGGACAGTTCCTATTAAAAGATCGGCTAATTTTACATACTCTCTTAAGTTTTTCAAATTTGATTTTATTACTGTGATTTCCTTTGGTAAAATATCGTTTAAATCTCTAATTGTTTTATTATTTTTCTCTAAAACTATCACCTGAGCTCCTAATCCAGCTGCTGTTATTGCTGCATTCTTACCAGCAGTTCCTCCTCCTAAAACTACTACATTTCCGGGATGAACACCAGAAGCTCCTCCTAATAATACTCCAGAACCTTTATTTTTTATGGATAACAGATTTGAACCAATTATTGCCCCGATTCTTCCTGCAACTTCTGACATTGGTATTAAAATTGGTAATTGGCCATTTTCTAATTCAACTGATTCAAATGCTAATGTTATAGATTTACCATTAACTAATGTTTGAGTTAATTCTCTATTTGCTGCTAAATGTAAAAATGAGAATAGAATAGGTCCTGGGTTAAAATAATTAAATTCTTCGGCAAATGGGTCCTTTACTTTCACAACTATTTCTGATTCCGAATATACTTTCTTTTTCGAATCAAAAATTTTCCCACCAGCTTCAATATATTCATTATCTGGAAAACCTGCGATCTTGCCAGCTTCTTGTTCTATATTTACATTATGGCCCATTTTAACTAAATGTTCAACATTAGCTGGAGTTAAACTGACTCTTCCTTCACCAGTTTTAATTTCTTTTGGAATTCCAATAATCATAATCAGATCAACTTTATATTTTTTATATTTTTTAATTTCATTTATTTATAAATTTTGAACTAAAATATATCTATCTAAAGAAACTTTAATTGATAATAACTCACTTCTATTTGAAAATTAAATTGTTTTATAATGAATAAAAATGATTTTATTATTAATCGTAAAGGAAATATTCCATTAATCTTATCTGTCCTGCATGGGGGTATAAATAAATTCGAGGATATCTTACTTGAAAGAAAAGATGGTATAAAAGGAACAGATAAAAATACAATCAAAATTGTATTTAAATATATATATTTAATTATAATAAAAAAGAGATAAAATAAAATTAAATAAAATAAAATAAAATTTGATATTTTCCTTAAACTTCAAGAACTTCTTCGGGAATTGATTTACAAATCTCTTTTATATCGATACCTTTCTGTTTAAGCATTTTGACTCTATAGAAGTAGTAAATAATTGATAACCCATAAAATATAGCAACAGCAATAACTATTATGGGAGAATATCCAATCATAATGATCATGCTAAAAACAGAATAACTGAGATTAAAAATCGTTAATGTTATTACTGTTTTTCTTGAAAGTTTAAATTTTGATTTTTCGACTAATTCTGGGTATTTTTTCTCCAATTTGAGAGGAATATATGCAATAATTAAACTTGGGATCGTCATTGCAAAACTAATAAAGATTGATAAATCTATAATACTTGCCTGTAAAATTAGAAATAAACAAGAACCAATTGTAAAAAATATCAACGCCCAATACGGAGTACCATATTTTTTATGAACTTTTGCAAAAATTGAAGGAAGAATGTGATCTCGAGCAGCGGCGTATAAATCTCTTGAATAAGCCAAAATAATTCCATGAATTGTAGATGCAATTGCAATTAAAATCATAATATTTAAGATATTTAGAAATAACGGGGGAAAAAATAATGCACCAACATCAATTAGTGTACCTTCTGTTTGACCTAAAGTTTGCCAATTCATAACACCTGTCATGACAATAGAAATTAAAATATATACAACTGTTATTAGAATTATACTTAAAATTATCGCTATAGGAATATTTTTTCTTGGATTTTTAATTTCTCCACCAATCTCTATAACAGCTTGAAATCCTGCATATGAAAAACTTAAAATTATCGCACCTATAAAAATTCCCATGATACCGGTTGGAAAAAGTCCCCCTTCTGCATCAACCAAATTAGCTGGATTTACATTAGGTAAGCCAAAAATTATGAATATAAATATTACAAGAAAATCTCCTAATATTGCTAAAATTATTTGAACCCAGCTAGCAAACTTTACTCCAAAAAGATTTACAAGAAAAAATATAATTAAAATAATTATTGATATAATATACGCACTTTCTGGAATATAGATTTCAAAATAAGTTCCAAATCCTAATGCTAACAGTGCTAATGCTCCTACAATATTTAATAATATCGAAACTGCTACTATATAACCAGCAAATGGCGATGCTAAGCGGGAAGAATAAACCCAAGCGCCACCACTAACTGGGAAAGCAGAGACTATATAACAAATAATTATCGCCATTATTGCATTAGGAATGCCTGCAATAATAAAAGCCAACCATAATGCTGGTCCTGTTTCTCCTGCAGTTACACCAGTTTGAATTAAAATCCCTGCACCTACAACATACCCAAAAATGAAAAATACAACGGCTCCCAATCCCAACTCACGCTTTAATTTTTCTTCTGAATTATTTTCTTTTTCAGCCATAATTATTAACCTCTAAATGATAATTAAGGGTTTATTAAATAGTATTTAACTATTTGTAAAAATTTAGTTTTTTGATCTGATGTATTAATCGTTAAAATCGATTTAATATTAAGTGTTTTTCGATTTTCAGAATAAAAATGAGATAAATTCGTCCCAATTTTTGTTTTATCCTTGGATTTTCTTATTTACGGCGTAAAAACGAATTTTTATATTCGAGAATGTTTTTTCATATTTACAAAGCTTGCTTGTAAAATTCAATTATTTTGTCTAAAGATTTATTCGGAATTTCCCCATGAATTCCATCTATCTTTATTGCTGGTAAATCAAACATATTTGCAGCAATATTTCCCAAACTTTTAATATCTTTTATATCTTTTGCAGCGAATATTATTGTTTTCTCCTTCATATCTTTTATTAAATTTTTATCAATGCTTTTAAAAACCGCTGGATCAATAAGAACTATGCCCACAATACGATTTAGTAAAGTTTTATTACTTCCTAAAAATTCAATAAATTGATGTCCACCCATTGAAAAACCAATAATCCCTAATTTCGAATTTGAATTAATTAGATCCAAAATAACATCAAGTTGATATAAATATTTACTTCCAGTTCGATCGGGTCTAAAAAAATGTGGATTAATGACAACTAATCCCCAATTTTTCTCATTAAAAGCTCGAAAATAGGGCTCCATGCTTGATTCATCTATCAAATTCTTTCCTAATAATGTGTTGGACCAAACTCCTGCTTTCTCGGGATAACCAAGTGCTATTATGCATACAAATTCCTTATCCAAAGCATCCGGAGTTAAAAGAATGAAATACTTTTTCCCACTTACATCATCAATAAATTCTTTTTTTTCGGCCAACTTTGACTCAAGTAAATTTTCAATAATTTTATTTATAATCTCATCAAATTTTTTCATAAAATTTCAAAACCTTTTTTTTTAAAATATTTGTTTAACTAATTGTAAATATTTCATTTATTTATAAATTTTGAACTAAATTATATCTATCTAAAGAAACTTTAATTGATAATAACTCACTTCTATTTGAAAAATCAATTATTCCATGATGAATGAAAATATATTTATAATTTGTAATAAAGGAAATATCCCTCTAATTTTATCAATTCCCCATGGGGGTACAAATAAATTCGAAGACATCTTACACGAGAGAGAATCGGGAATAAAGGGAATAGATAAAAATACAATCCAAATTGCATTAAAGTTAAAAGAATCAATTAAATATTATAGTCAAGAAAAATTTAAAACCCAAATAACTCCCTCATTAATCTTTTCAAATGTTCATAGAAGTCGAATAGACTTTAATAGACCACCTAGCGAAGCATACCCAGCCGATTCTAAATTATCTGAAAAATTATATAATGATTTTCATGAAAATCTGAAAAAATTACTTTTATATAATTTTCAAAATTGGAAAGTTTCATATCTAATTGATATTCACGGTTTTGAAAAGTCCAAGAGACCCCCCGGCTTTATGAATGTAGAGATTGTAATTGGTACGAAAAATTTACAAACATTATTTCCTAAAGGTCAGCCCAAAAATGAGAAACATAAAAATATTAGAAATTTAATTATAGAAGAATTACATAAAAATAATATTTTTGCTGCACCTGTATGGCCAAGGCAAAAAGAATATGTTCTAACTGGTGGATATATAACTCAAAAATATGGTGCCGAAAATTATAATTTTTCCAAATCAATACAAATAGAATTTTCAGATGATATTCGGTATAATGATGAAAAACTATATTTAAAAGTAATTCGCATATTATCTAAGACTTTATCTAACTTTTTTTTATCCAAGTAATTTAATTATTTAGAAATAATTTACAAAATATGTTTTTTTCTTAAATTATATCTCTTAAAAAAGATGGCAAAGATGAAAACAATAGGAAAAATTTCTTTAAATGGTGAATGGAATCTAAAAAATGAAGTAAGATCAATCAATATCCCAGCTTCAGTACCCGGCTCGGTGTATGAAGCTTTACTTGAAAATAATCTTATTGAAGATCCATTCTATGGGATGAATGAACATAAAATGTCATGGGTATATGAATCAGATTGGCAGTATGAAAAAACATTCGATGTCTCTGACGATTTATTAAAGTATGAGAATCTAATTCTCCGATTTAATGGTATTGATACTATTTCGGAAATTGCACTAAATGATAATCTTATTGGAATTACAAATAATATGTTCCGTAGTTATGAATTTGATGTAAAAGATTATTTAAAGAGCGCGGATAATAAGATAAAAATTATCATTCGCAGTCCAACAAAGAAAGCTCGCGAAGAAATTGAAAAATTTGGCCATCAATTAGAACAGGCTCCTTATGCTATTTCTGGAGTTCATTTTCTAAGAAAAGCACAATATTCTTTTGGTTGGGATTGGGGACCTAAGCTGCCCGATATAGGAATATGGAAACCCATCGAATTGATTGGTTTCGATAAAATCAGAATCGATTCTATATATATTTTACAAAATTTTACATACAATAAGGATCCACTAAAAATTGCAAATCCAAAAGATATCGAGGATATTAAAGTTAAATCAGTCAATTTACAGATTCAAATAGAATTGGATTCAAATATTTTTTCAAAGAATTCTAACCAAGATGTGAATCCTGAAGTTAATGGATATTTTGCGAATGTAGTTATAATATCTCCTGATGAGGAAGAAATATCTCAAGAAGTTGAGATTAAGAATAAATTAATTTCTCTTGAGATAAATATTAAAAAACCCCAGTTATGGTGGATCTATGAGCTTGGAAAACCATATCTTTATGAAATCCAAGTATTTATTAAGAAAAATGATGTCATTATAGATTCACAAACGCACAAAATTGGAATCCGTGAAATCCGTCTTGTTCGAAATGAAGATAAATGGGGGGAAACCTTCTATTTTTTACTTAATGGAGTGCCTATATTTGCAAAGGGTGCAAATTGGATTCCAGTTGACAGTTTCATTCCCCGAGGAAAACGATTAGGGCTTTATTCAATGAATTTGAAATATGCAAAAAAGGCAAATATGAACATGATTCGTGTTTGGGGTGGTGGGATCTATGAGGATGATCTTTTTTATGATCTTTGTGATGAATTGGGATTATTGGTCTGGCAGGATTTTCCTTTTGCATGTGCACTTTATCCCTATACTTCCGAATTTATTAATAACTTTAAAGAAGAAGCAATACAAAATATCAAACGTCTTCGTAATCATGCCAGTTTGGCTTTTTGGTGTGGAAATAATGAAAATGAATGGTTAATGGAGTTATATTTATCGAATATTTTTAAATCAGACTTAATCAAAAGAGGTCAATACAAAAAAGATTATATGGAACTATTTGAAAAGCTTCTTCCAGAATTGATTAATGAGTATGATCCTCAGCATGATTATTGGCCTAGTTCACCTTCCAATGGAGGAATCTTTAGAGAGGGGGGTAGAGATTTTTTAAACCCAAATTCTCCTGATAGAGGTGATTCTCATTATTGGATGGTTTGGCATGCTGGAAAACGATTTTCTGCTTATCGTAAATTCAATTCAAGATTTATGTCAGAATTTGGATTTGAATCATTTCCATCAATGAAGACTATATCCTCTTTTTGCCCATCTGACCAATTTGATTTATATTCACCAATTATGGAAAATCATCAGAAAAATGCAGCTGGAAATAAGAAAATCCTAAGGTATATGAAGAAACGGTTCATAATCCCTAAAAAGTTTGAAAATCAAGTCATTTTATCTGAAATCACCCAAGCAGAGGCTATCGAATATGGAGTAGAACATTGGCGTCGCAATCGTAACAAATTTCATTGCATGGGGGCTCTCTATTGGCAATTAAATGATTGCTGGCCGGTTTTGTCGTGGAGCTCTTTAGACTATTTTGGGCGATGGAAAGCTCTCCATTATTTTAGCAAAAGAATTTATCAACCAATTTTTCCTAGCGTTAAAGAAGATAAAGAATCTATCGATTTCTGGATAACAAACGATTTAAGAACTTCTTGTGAGTTTATATTAAATTGGAAAATTATGAATTCTGCTGGAATGGTGCTAAAGCATGGTTCATTTAATTCAGAAATTTTTCCATGCACTTCATTAAAAACAGGAACTATTACTGTGAGTGAAATAAATAGAGATGAGATAAAGAGACAAAACAATGTGGTTTTTTTCAAATTAAAATATATACAAAATGGAGAAAATATAATATCTCATGGATTTCGATTGTTTGATGCTCCAAAAAAGTTTAATCTGCTTGATCCTGAACTTTCATATAAATTTGAAGATGTTTCTTTAAGTGAAAGTAATATAAAATTAAAAATTCAAAATAAAAACATTGCTTTTTATGTATTCATAGATTCTGGATTAGTGGATTTCATAGCTTCTGATAATTTTTTCTCTATGGAGCCAAATGAATCAAGAATAATTACGTTATGTAACATTAAACCAATTAATCATGAGAAAAAGCTTTCAAAACAAGAAATTCGGGATTCCATAATAATACGATCTTTATTTGATTTAATTAGAGATTAAATTCATTTAACTTCTTTTAAAAGACTCAAGGAATCCCTAATTATTTTGAATGAGAATAAATAAAATTAAAATTAGTAAGAATTAATAAAAATAAAATTATATATAGATAAACTGGTTAATTATTGATCATTTTAATTCTTTCCAGATTAAGGAATAGAAGTAGCATCTTTAAAATAATTGAGTTTAATGTCGCAACAAAATTTTGATTATGATATTAGTATAATTGGTGGAGGTCCAGGTGGATCTACTGCTGGTTATTTATTGAGTAAGCTCGGACTTAATGTACAAATAATTGATAAGGATATTTTTCCACGACAAAAGCTATGTGGAGGCATAATTACTTTTAAAACCCTTGACCTGTTAAATAGGTTATATAAAGAAACAACGGACACTCTTCTGGATAAAAATATTATAAATTATCACACAAATCGTTTTGAAATTAATTATAAAGTAAAAAGAATAATGTCAATAAATATTTCTAAGTTTCCTTTTTACTTAGTGGATAGGCGCGTGTATGATAATTTCCTCTTGAATAAAGCGAAGGAAGTAGGTGTAGATGTAATTGAAGGAGATAAAGTAATGAAAGTAAATTTAGAAACTTGTGAAATTAATTTGTCGAAAGGTGATAAATTTAAAACGAAATTAATCATCGGTGCTGATGGGGCTAATAGTATAGTAAAAAAAGAATTTATACGTAATGGAATAATTAGAAAAGACAAATGGAATTATAATTTAGCTACAGGGCTTGAATGTTTTATTGATAGAAATAATTTAGAAAAAGGTCTTTTTAAATATCCTATAATTTCATTTGGATTTTTAAGATATGGATATAATTGGTTATTTCCAAACAAAAACCAGATAATTTTGGGTGTAGGGGGCCTCAATAGAAAAAATAAAGGCCTTTTCAAAAGAGCATTAAATAGATTCATAACTGCTTTGAAAATAAATCCCGATGTCGTCTCTAGAGTATCAGGACATCCCATTCCTTATGGAAATTTCCACATTACCCCTATATATAAAAATAATATAATTTTAATAGGTGATGCAGCGGGTATTGCTGACCCGTTTTGGGGAGAAGGAATCTATTACACTCAAAAAACCGCAGAGTATGCGTCTTTGGCAATTTTAAATAATTTAAATAATTTAAAAAATTCTGCCATCCTCTATTTACGTCTATTAAGTAAATATATTTATTCGGAGTTGAGATATGCAATGAAGTTGAGATGGTTTATTTTTAATCCAATAAATTCCTTTTTTAGTTATTATCCCACACATCTAATGTTAAAATTAATGAGAAACAAATTAATAGAAATAACACACGGGATAAGATCATATAGATGGGGCATGAAAAAATTTTTTAAACTTGGAACATATCCTCAATGAAATTATATAAAGGTTAATTGCCAGAATTTTTTTTCTGCCCATACCAATTTTTTAAATCACCTAGTTTAAATTTTGTATCTATAAGAAGTTCCCCTTTTGCGTCTTTATTAATTATTTCAAATAATTCTTTGCAAATATCAGAATTATCTTTTGCTATATTGTTTTTCCATTCTGGGTCTTTTGATAAATCAAATAGTTTTTGGTCAGATCTATCATTAGATGTGATTAATGCATAGTGATCATCTTTATATAATGTATATACAGTAAATCCACATGTAATATAATCTCGATTTTCAATTTCTTGATCACTTTTTTTATGAAATATAGAAAGATCGATACCTTCAAAAACATCTGGTTTCTCTTTCCCTAAAAATCCAAATATCGTTGGTAAAATATCATGATTATATACATAAGACTTCTTAATTCTTTTTATGCCATTTAGACCACCAGGAGGTTTGATCATAAAAGGGATATCTATAAGTTCTGGATATAAAAACATCGGAATTTTACCTGTTGCGTTATGTTCCCCTATACTATGCCCATGATCGCTTATTAAAAAAATTAAAGAATCTTCGTATAATTCCATATTTTTTAATTCCTCAATAAAATATCCAAACCAATAATCACACATAGAAACCTCTCCCGCATAGCAAGCTCTCATATATTTCAATTCTCCACTAGTAATATAATCTAAATTTGCACTATATGCAGGTTGGATTACTTTTTTTCCATTATAATTTTTATCTACGTATAAGTCAAGATATTTCTGAGGAGGGTCCCAAGGCTCGTGGGGATCAAACTCATCGATAACGCATAGGACATTTTTTGAATCCTTTGTATCTCTAACAAATTCAATTGTTTGTTTAAAAGTTTGTGCAGGAAAATAATCATTCTCGTCTTTCCTATCTTGCACATTACTAAAATATTTTTTTAATATAGAACTTTGTCGCATCCTGCCTCCAAGATGTTTGCAAATATGTTCTTTTACTTTTTGATTCAGTTCAAAATTGCCTCCCCTTAACTGCGCTCTAAATTTATCATGCTCATGACCTCTAATCCAATTCCATTGATCAAATCCAAGGTGAAAATTCATATTTGGTTTAAATTGATGGTAAGTACTCGTTATAAATGAAGTAACAAATAGATCTTTTTTCAAATATTCTGCTAAATGAATCTGGTGTGGAGGTATGGGATACCATCCAGGAATTATAACTATGTCATCTGTCCGAAGAGCCGGCTTTTTATGATTAAAAGGAAAAGTTCGTATTCCAGTATGTATTGCTCTGCGCACTTGAATCGTAGCTAAAGATTCTGGATATGCCTTATCAAAAACAATTGAATCTTTAGCAAACTTATCAAAATTAGGTGTTTTTATCCAAGAATTACCATAAGTTTTTCCCGTATGGTCTTTTCTTAAAGTATCGAAAATTATTAAGAATATTTTCATATTGATTTCAATTTGATGTTATTTTTTGATTTTTTATCCTATGAAATTTAAATTTTATTTTTTAAGTTCCCATCGAAATGGTTTTTCTGGAGCACTTTTTCCACTTAAGATAATTTTTTCCCTCTCAATAGTAATTTTTTCTTCTTTTCCATTAATCTCTACGGTTCTAAAAAATTTTAATTCATCTTCATTAAGTTTCAAGCTGATTTTCCAAGTACCCCCCACTTTAGGTGAGTACCATCCGGAGTAGCCGTTTTTTGTTTTCTTGAATCCTAAGAGCGGTGATGAAAATTCATATTCATCCTTCGGTAAAGTTGGTGTAAATTCTACACCTTCACTAGTAATTTTTGAACCAATTAATTTGGTTGTACAATATAATGGCCAAGCATGAGGATGTAAATTAAATACTGGGAAATCAGTCCAACCCAATCCTACGCTCCAAACAATTTCCTCCTCATCTTTTTTTGAATCTTCAGTGAGTAGAGCCTCGTTAAAAACAGTTTGCCCTGGATACTTAGATAAATTCGAATTATATGTATCTGGACCACTCCAAATTCCATACCACACTTCAGGGTAGCTTTCTGCATGAATGGCAAGTGTATTTTTTTTCCATTCATCCCATGCCATATCTCCATCTACTAATGATAAAGCCCATATCAATGTACCATTTATCGAAGCCCAAACTCCACCATTCGCTCCTTGTCCTTTATCTCCAACTACTTCAAGTCCTTTACTATGGAGTCTAGCACCAATCTTTGAAGGGTGGCGTACTAATTCATTAATTGAATGAACTAAAATCTCTCTCTGTTCTGGGTCTATAGCTCCTCCAATAATAGCCCACGGTTGAGGTTCCAACCACATTTGATCTTCCCCGATCCATCCAAGTTCTTCTGTGAGCCATGCTCGTTTAAACCATTTTCCCGCCCATTGAGAGCGAACTGCCTTACGTTGAGCATCAGAATATTTTTGGACTTTTTCTGCCATCTCTTTATCACCAATGAAATTCAGCATTTCTGCGTATATTCTAAGAGTGAAAATCGCCATGGCAGCATTCAAAACACTCTCTGCATCTTTTTGAATCTCTCTATGTTTTTCAGGGGGGATGTGACCAACAACAACAACGTCGTTCCAATCACCATTAGATAAACGTTGAAGGCCATGATGACCAGTTCCTGTTTTATCAACAAAATGCTTATAACATCGTACCAATAAATCTCGTACTTTTACTTTATCTGCTTTAGGGCCGTAAATTGGATAGGTTGGAATCTCTTCCTCAAGAAAATTTATATCCCGTGTCGCAAGAATATATTCACTAACCAACCATAGTAGCCACATTTCTAAATCACTAGGTTTAAAAAGATCGGGCATTATTTTTCCACTACCACAGATTCCGTAGGGTATTTTCCCACTCTTATATACAGTTTTTAAGGTGTATCTGAGAACATTTTTAACAATTTCTGAATTGCTATAAATGAAAGGTAGTGCATGTTGTAGGGGATCACGGGTAGCACCTTGAAATCCAATAATATATTGATAAACGTGCCCTTGGGAAAGTATATGTTCTTTAAAGTAACTGTCATATGTCATAGCACCTCTTAAATAGCAATTATGCCACATAAGTTCACGATCTACCCAAGGTTCATTAGGGATAATTAATCCTATTCTATTATTTTTCCAACTCTCGCATGATTTAGACCATAACAGGGATAAATTCTCTTTATATTTGTTTAAAAGAGAGTTAAGTTCGAATCCTTCTGGTAGATAACCGTAGGTAAAATATAAGGTTTGACTTGTACCAGGTTCTAAATGTATCTTATGCTCAAGAAACATAGCGCTTTCATTACTGGAAGTAATAATTTTTGAAGTTAAATCTTCTTTAAGTCCATCTGGTGATTCGATTCCACCTTTACCAAAAAATTCCGAGCTATTAGTACTCATTCGATCTGGCTTTGTATCTAAGGAAACAAGAAAAGTCATCGGTGGATTAATATCTTCATCTACTGGTTTGGGGTAAGAGGCCTTATCAACCTTATTTAAATCCTCAATAAATTTTTTTTCTTGAAGTCCCGCACCATCATTTATTATTTTAAATTTGTGTTTAAACTGATCACTGAATTCTCGACGTATTTCTCTTGGATGCTTTTTACTTTTTTTTGTAATGGTTGTTGTATATGCCTTTAATGAAAATTGATACATATGACAACCCCAAAACTCTATCCAGCGTAGATCAGTTGGGACTTTAAGATTATTAGTTATTTTAACTTGAGAGATCAATATTGGATCATCACCAAATGGCGCAAAAACAATCTGATCGGCAATGTACCCATTTCCGCTCACTTTTTTTCGGATATAACCCAATCCAAAAATCCTATCAAATGATTCTCCATTTCCTGGGTAATATGTACTCAAATTAATCTTCCCATCAGTAAGATAACCGAACCCTCCAGCATAATGACCATGTTTAGGATCGTATTCATTAAGATATTTAGGGCTTCCTTCATCCTGTCTTACCTGAATATAACCATAGTTAGATGCTACAGCCACCAATCGATCATTACCTAGTTGATGAAGATGTTCAGTTTTTGAACGCCAAGTGTCGTTCATAGGAGTGATTGCCTTAGGATCATTTATCTGATCACAAGTGTATCGATAAGCCGGCAAACCAAATTCATCTTCGATCCATTCGCCAAAATAACCTGAACCATATGATTTTTCTGTTATTTTTTTCATCATTTAATTATTTACCTTAATATCTTAAAAAAATTAATATAATATTAATTAAATTTAATTTTACACTATACAAAATTGAGAAATAAATTGAAGGTAGCCGTTTCGATTCACGCAAGTGATGATTTTACTACAGATATTTTAAAAAATTTAAAAGGATTCGATTTTATCCACATAGACGTAATGGATGGAATATTTGTTCCGAATTTAAAACTTAACCTAGAAATTTTAAAAAAAATCAAATTTGAGTTTGATTTCCCTATAGAAGCTCATTTAATGGTTGAGAATCCACTTGAATATATTGAAAAAGTTGTTGATTATATCGATATTTTCTTGTTCCATATTGAAATTAAAGAAAATATTCAAGAGATAATTATGAAAATAAAGAGTTATAATAAAAAAGTGGGGTTGGTGATCAATCCCGACACAGAGATTCACAAATTAGAAAAATATCTCCCGATAATTGATACAATTTTGATTTTGGGAGTAAGTCCTGGATTTTCTGGCCAAAAATTTATAGAAACCACAGTAGATCGATTAAAAAAGATTGTAAAATTTAAGGAGAAATACCCAATAGAAATAAGGGTAGATGGTGGGGTAAATTTAGAAAGTTCAAAAAAATTATCAGAAGCCGATATATTAATTTCTGCCAGTGCAATAATTAATACAAAAAATCCTAATAAAGTAATAAAGGAATTAAAGAAAAGGTAAATTTTTATATATATTGAAAAAAAAAAAAAATTAAAATAATTGTTTAAGAGGTTTTAGAGCCCTAATTCTTTTAATTTTTCTTTATTTGCTTCTGCATCTTCCTTTCTTATTTTATACATTAGTGCGAAAATAATCGTGCCAATAAGGATAATAACCATTGGGATTAGAGACATTTGGAAGATTAGACCAGATTTTGCAAATTCACTATTACCCGTTCCTAGATTAGGATCATATCCAGTTATTCCCGAAACTAATGCAAATATAAGAGATTGAAAAACATATGAAAATGCGGTAAAAAACTTCCAAATGCTTGTATAGCTCCCTTCCTCTCGTTTTCCAGAATTAACTGTTGCATTATCTATTCCTTCTGCTCTCAAAAGTCCATAGATTGCACCAGAAGTTGCGCTAAATCCAATACCTTGAAAAGTAAAGACAAGAATAACACCTGGTAGGTTAGTGACAAAGAATAACAGGAAATAACCAATTATATTTAAAACCATTCCAGCTATATATGCGTTCTTATTACCGATTTTTGTGGATATCCAAATCCATAAAGGAGCTAAAGCAAATCCGACGAGATTCACCATCAATAGGGGGAGTGCAGTGGCTCCAATATCTAATCCTAAATTATGTGTCATGAAAAAATTAAGTCCATATAAAAAACAAGCTCCACCAACAGCCCAAGTAAATCCTGCAATAACTATTCCCATCCAATTTTTATCTTTAAAAACGCGTTTAACGATTTCTCTCAGAGGAGAAGTCCCTCTATTAGTAGCATCTAATTCAGCACGAAAAGCTTTCATCTCTTCTGGCTCTCGTATCCCAAAACTATAAGGGATAACAAAAATATATGCTGTTATTGCTACTATTATGACTGTAACAAAGTATCCACTTAACGAGATCAAAATCGGTATTACTATTGAAGCGATAATAGTAATGATACCACCAATTATTGCTCCAATCCATATGACTTTCCCCCTATGAGAAGTTCCCCTAAATAAATCTGGAAATAATGCGTTTTGATTGATTTCAACGCTAGTCCCAAAGGTATCTTGCACAACCATAATTATAATTAACCAAATCACTGAAATAACTACAATTGATGAAACTTGAATAAAACTAAGTACTAATATAATTGGACCGCCAATTGAACCAACCATGATCCATAGATACCTTTTCCCGAATTTTGACGTAAATCTTTTGGATCTATCTGCAAGATATCCGATTACTGGATCATTTATTGCTTCTACAATAGAATACACGAGGTAAATCAGTACTATCATTGATTGAGGAATTAAAAGAACTGTCGCCGCAAAATATTGAATTTGACCCCACATTGCAAACAGAAATCCACTACTTACTCCTCCTAGAGTGAAGAAAATCATTTTTTTTGTGGTCAACACATCAGAAAATTTCATTTTTGCAGATTCTGTCATAATCCTTTCATTCTATATTGTTTTCAATTTTTTTTTAAAATTAATTTCTATAGTTTTTTTTTTATAAAAAAAGATCTAATTAAATGATCTATGTTAGTTAATTTAATTGAAGATGCTATCTTCTATTTAAATGTTTATGTTCAAAAAAATGGCTTAACTGGGAAGAACTTTCCCAATAAGAGATATTATGAATATAGGAGGATTTTTAATAAAAATTAAATGAAAAATATTCACTCATAAAATATAAAATTATAAAAATTAATCGATCTAATAATCATAATGTTTAGAAATTTAAACTTTAAATTATGAATTATTAAAAAAAATTAGATAATTATAATGGAAAAAAGTAAAAAGAAGAAAATAATTCCAAGAGCACGAGCACCAAAAAAAAAGGCAGAACAGTTTAATAGAATTCTAGAAACTGGAAAGGAATTATTTGTTAAATATGGCTCACATGGATTTAGTCTTCGAGCCTTAGCAAAACGCTTAAACATGTCTCAAACAAATGTATATAATTATGTACAAAGTAAAAGAGAACTTTGGATTGCTATTAGGACAAAATATTATGGAGAATTTCAAGATGGGATAAATAAATTAATAGATGATCATCAAGGTTTCTATACTGACCTTTTTTTTAAAATGGCAGAATTTTTTTTGGAATTTGCAAGCGTTGATTTTAATCGATTTGCGATGATGTTTTTAATTTCTGCTCCCCCTTCCAATAAAATTGGTCCTCTAGAGAAAAATTATAAACCATTCCAAATAATGAAATACATCTCAGTAATTGTGGAAAAAGCGGTAATTGCTAAAGAAATAAATAAAACTGAAGCTATTGAACGTTTATTTTATATATATGGGGTAATTCTTGGAGCGGCGAAAGTAGAGGCAGATCTTAAATTACGTGAAAATATTACAGAACCAATAAAATTGGAATCTTATATTTTATCTGCTAAAGAATATAGAAAATTTGCTTTAGAACAAATTAGAGATTTGTTGGAGAAAAACATTTTATGAAATAAATAATTTAGTTTAATACTACCAAGGGTAATCTTCTAAATAGTTATTACATTAGATTTTTCAGCATTATTTAATTTTTAAATTTTCAAATTGTATTAATTTTTTTATAATAACAATTCAAATTATTATTTAAGTTAATTAAAAATAGATTGAAGATTACAGATATATGAAAATAAATTTTTACAAAAAAATATAAATTATTCTAATAATTTTTAAAGTAATAAAAAAAAAAGGTGAAATTATGTCTAGTTCAAGAAATAAAATTTTTTTGCAAGTATCTAATATTATCGCTTTTATTTCAACAGTTGTAGTTAATATATTAGCAAACACTTTACCAATAAATGGAAAAACAACTGCTGAGATTTCTGATTCATATCCTAATTTATTTGTTCCAGCAGGTTTAACTTTTAGTATTTGGGGTGTAATCTATGTACTATTGGGATTATTCGTGGTTTACCAAGGTCGTGATATCTTTAAAAGTCAAAAAGAAGAAATGTATTTTCTCGATCAAATAAGCTATCTTTTTATATTAACTAGTGCAGCAAATATCCTATGGATCTTTTTTTGGCATTATGAATTAGTCCCATTATCCCTTGTTGCAATGCTAATCATACTTGCATGCTTATTAGCAATTTATTTACGTTTGAATATCGGAAAAAATAATTCAGGAATGTCTCGAATTGAGAAGTTCTCTATCCAAATACCTTTTAGTGTTTATTTAGGTTGGATAACCGTTGCTACGATTGCCAATGTTACTGCACTTTTAGTATCTATTGAATGGGATGGATTCGGAATCTCAGAAGCAATTTGGACAATAATTATACTTATTGTTGCAACTGTGATTACTCTATTAATGCTCTTTAATAGAAAAGATATTGCTTATAGTCTAGTCATTATATGGGCATTTATTGGTATAATTATTAAACGATTGGATCCTTCATTAACTTCCCATATTGATATTGTGATTACTGCTTCGATTGCATTAGTTATAATTTTAATCGGAATTATCTTTACTTTCATTAAAAAAAAGCGATAATTTTTGTTACGTTTATTTAAGTTGGTAAATCTAATAAGATATTAATTAAAATAAATATTGATTTAAATCAATTTTATTTTAAAAAATTTCTTTTGAAAGAAGATGTTAAAAAATAAAGTCGATTTTGGGCGCTCTATTGAATTTAAAGTAAAAAATCGCATTGGAATTATAACATTAAATAAAATTGAGCGTTCAAATGCTTTTGATGCAGAACAATTAGAGAATTATAAGAAAGCACTCCTTTATTGCCAAAATAGTAAGCGTATTCGAGCAATTATTTTGACAGCCAATGGAAAAAATTTTTCTACTGGAATTGATGTCGCCAGTGTAAGCGGTAAGGATATTTCAGTTGCAAAAAAACTTGAAAAATTATTGGCTGAAGTTGTTCACATTCTTTTAAATGGGAAACCAGTTATTGTAGCAATTAACGGTAGGGCGTTAGGTGGAGGTCTTGAAATACCTCTATTTTGCGATTATAGAGTTGCAGTTAATGAAGGTTATTACCAAATGCCGGAAATTCTTATAAATGTCTTTCCCGGAACAGGCTGCATAACTCAGATGGTTCGCACGATAGGCCCATTATTGACAAAAAAGGTATTAATGTGGGGTGAAAAGATTACACCAGAACAAGCATTGAATATAGGTTTGATAGATAAGCTGGTAGAAACTAAGGAGAAATTAATGGAAGTTGCCATGGAAAAAGCTAAATTTTTAGTTTCAAGAAATCAAGCAGTAATTAATGGTATAAGGCTGTGTGCCAATCATGTTTGGGAAAAATCCTATGATGAAGGTTATAAAATGGAGAATTATTGCAGCAACTGGTTTGAAATTGGAAAAGAAGGCTTTATACTAAAATTCAAAAAAGAGTTTAATTTAGAAGAAAAATAAAAAAAATGAATTAAATTAGTTAAATTTATTAATTTTTTAAGTAAAATGAATTAATTTTCTTTTAACAATAAGTTTTTCAATGATTTTGGCAAAAAAAAGCCAAAATAAAACGTGAATGAGCTAATCACCAACAAACCTCTATATAATAACATTGTTAGAATATCCAATTCTAAGAAAAAATCTAAAGAAGCTCCTATTATAAATAAAATAAAACCAATTAGTATGAATTTTGCTTTTAATCTGATTGCATGATTATCTAATTTGAATGATTTCCATGCAAAAATCGTACTTGTTATTATTAACAAGCATATCACTTCAATATAAAATAAAAAGATAAGTAATTTATATTTAGCGTCTATAATTCCAACTATATCTAATAACATTGAAGGTTCGGTGAAGAGATAATAAAGAAAAAAAGCTTCGAAAAAAATGATTTGAATTACGAATATTATTATAAGAGGTTTCTGTAGTTTTTTTTTATCCATAAGGTCAGTAAAAGCAATCATCCATAATGTTATCGATACAGGACCTAAACTTAATGCTACTAAGAAAAATAATTCTATGGATAGACCTTGATTCGTGATAAGTAATAGAATAAATGAAATAGATGGAGCCCACCAGCCTTCATACATCAATATCCATGCAATACCAACCAATAATAAAACTCTTTCTTTATTCTGAAAATACTTTAAAACTAGTTTTGAACCAGTGATAATAGATACTGCTGAAATAATTAAGCAAGTTAATCCATTAGTAATTAATAGTATATCTAATTCCATATCTTCGGTTTGTTATATGAATCAAAATTAATATAAATATAATCTAGAGACATTTAAAGATATCGGAATTGAAATTTCAATACAAAAATCAAAAACTTCATGTTATTTATTTATATTTCTTTTAACCCAAATCCTCATCTTAAATTAACTTATTATATTGAATACAATTTAAATTTAATGAAATCATCTTGTATGACCGCCCTTTTTAATTAAATCGATGAATCTTCATACTTAATATCCTTTATAAATGTTATTAAAGTTAAATTTGTAATTAATGTAATTAAAAAAAAGAATTGTCTTGTTTTGCTAGATATGAGTTTTCATAACAGAATTGTATTATTCAAGAGCTTGAAAAAACTTTCGGAATTCCTTTAATTCAGAATCATACTCTATTATTTGTAACAAGGGAAAAAAAGTATTTAAAACCAGATATGGTCTAATAACTTCTTTACTTTCAAGATTTTCTTGATGGATGATATCTTCTAATTCTTTCTTAAATTTCGTGATTCGTTCTTCGTAGAATTCGCGCCCTTTTTCAGAAAGAAACCAGAAATCATAATTTATTAGGGTTTTAAAATGCTTATCTTGAAAATCTTTAAAAATCTTTGGTTTAAATTTCATACTCTTGCTGATTAACCCTTCATAATACAAGATTGCTTGCTCAAAAAGAATTTTAATAATCTTGAAAAAAAGCATGTCATTTAACATTACATCATTAAGAACTTCTCTATCTTTACTTGATTTAGATAATGTGATTTTATCTGTCTCTAAATATAATTTTTCAAGAAAATTTGGAGATAGTTCATAAACTTTAGCATCAATAGAACCACGTGCTTCTTTCCTAGTAGATTTTATTAAGCCTAGATTATCTAGTATCCCCATGTGATGGGTTATTGTAGATTTAGCTCTCCCTAATAACTGACTTAACTTGGTCAAGCTTACCTTCTTAAATATTAAAAGTGATAAGATTATCCTAAGTCGAGTGAGGCTTTCCATTAATCTTAAAACTTCGATTCTTAGTTTTAAATTCTTTTTTGAATAATTTTGATCCATTGTTCTTTAAAAACTAAATTTCTTATGAGTTCAGTATTAAAAACATAATGATTTTATGTTTTTATTTAGTTTTATTTATGATTTTTATACTTTATTATAAATTAAGATTTCTCCTAATAATAAACTATTCAATTTATAAAAATAAATTCGAAAATCTTTAATTAATTTCTTATAAAAATGATTTTCTTTAGAATAGTTTCATTTGTTATATAAAATCTTACCATATTTTAGACTATGTATTTGTTCAATTTTTAGGTTCATATTTGAACATTAGAATCCTCTTTAAATGATTACAACATTTAAATAGAATTAATGATTATTTATCATTATTTATTGTAAAATTAAAGAAGTGAATAATGTGAGTGATTTTAAGGAAAATTTAAGATCTAATGGGAAAGAAATAAGATTTCCGGTTGCACAGGCTCATGATTTGCTACCTCGATCAAAGTGGCTTCGCGATTATTATTTTTCAGGTCATGAAAGAAAATGGAATAATCTTGCTATGTTTTTTACTACTGGTGTTGACTGGGATGTTATTTTATATGAGGGTGAGTTTTATCCAGCACCAGAAGTTTTAGATATGATTGGGATCAAGGGTAAAGGAGTGTATTATTCTGGAGAATCAATGGCCATAACAGTAAAATTACCAGACAATTTTTGGGAGCTATCATTGCCCGAACGTAGAGCAATTTTCTTTGAAACTGTTATATTAGATTACGTTCCAAAAGAAATTATTTCAGAAAATGATTTGATCGCAGGTGGACGTTTCAACACATGGCTTAGTCGATGTTTAGATAAAAAGCAAGTAAAACCATATTGGAAACAAGCTTTCAAAAATCGAAAGATTATAAGAGAATTTCATAATAACGGTTTTGGAAATTTTGGAGCAACAGGAGGGCATATTATTTGTGATCATGAAACTGTCGTGAAAAAGGGATTTAAATATATTTATGAAAACATAAAGGAGCATTATGAAAAATTAACCAAGAATGAGAAAAAAGGACCAAAAGGTAATCAATTAAGAGCAATGATGCGTTCAGCAGAAATTCCAAGAAAACTTGCTAAGAAATATGCTGATAAATGTCGTAAATTGAAAGAAACTGCTTCTACATCTGAAAGAGCTAAAGAACTCGAGCAAATGGCAAAAAATCTCGAACGTGTCCCTTGGGAACCAGCAGAAACATTTTGGCAAGGAGTCCAAGCAATTTGGTTAACTCATATGCTTATAATGGCTGAGGAATCATTTCCAGGAGCAGGAACTTCGTTTGGACGTTCTGATCAGCATCTTTGGCACTTGTACAAAAAAGACGTATTGGACGAAAAGAACATAACAAAAGACTTTGCTAAGGAAATTTTAGGTAGTTTCTGGTTCCATTGCCATACTGCATATGATGCATTTATGATATTAGGTGGAAAACATGGGGTTAATTCTTCTTTTGGTCAATTGATTACACTTTCTGGATGTGGTCCCAATGGTGAGGATCTCACGAATGAATTAACTTATACAATTTTAGAAGTCGTTGATGAATGGTATCCCAGTCTGGAGCCAAAACCTAATGTGAGACTCCACAGAAATTCACCAAAACGGTTATTAGATGTTATAGTCGATATGATTGCTCGAGCTCAAGGGAGTCCTTTCTTGTTAAATTTTGATGAAAGAAGTATCGCTGGAATGGTGTTAGAAGGTATTCCTGAAGATGAAGCTTGGGATTATGGTGTCGTCGGTTGCTTGGAAAATACGATGCAAGGAAATGATCGTTCCGGTACTGTAAATTGTAATCCGGACTTGGCGAAGAGTATTGAATTAACGTTATGGAATGGAAAAAACATGCCAAATGATGATCCAAAGAAATCTAAAAAACAATTTGGTCCGAAAACAGGAGATCCAGAGAAGTTTGAGACATGGGAAGAATTCTGGGATGCATGGGTTAATCAAATTCAATTTATAATTAAACATACCGCTGAAAATTATAATCATTTAGAGCAGTTGAGATCAGAATTTTTACCCACTCCTTATGTATCCACAATTATAAGGGGATGTGCTGAAAAAGCGTTAGATGTGCGTAGTGGAGGCCCAGAATTAAGATTTATCACAATTGAAGGCGTAGGATATGCTACAACTGTAGATTCATTATTAGCAATTAAAAAGTTTGTGTATGATGATAAAAAGTATACCATAGCGCAAATTAAAGAAGCGTTATTAAATGATTATAAAGGAAATAAAGACCAATCAATAATGCAAACAATGCTTCAAATGAAAGCCCCTAAATATGGTAATGATGATGATGAAATTGATGAGATCGGAAGAAAAATAATGGAAACTTGGTGTAATGAATGTTGGAAATACAAAACCCCTAATGATTTCCAATTTAGACCAGGAATGTTATCTTGGAATTATTGGGCAGGTCCAGATGCTTTAAAATGCGTTGCTACTCCCAATGGAAGAAATTCTGGAACCTTTTTATCAAATGCAATTTGTCCATCTACAAGTGCAGCAAATAGTGGTCCTACTGCGGTGACTAATTCTGTTGGTAAGGTGATAGGAGGAAAAACCGAAGATAACAAGTATGTGAATTATTTACCTAATGGGACGAGTCATACAATTACTTTCAACCCAAGTGTATTTTTTAGAGATAAAGAACATAAGGAGAAATTCAAAGCATACCTACGTGGATATATTGAAAATGGGGGAACATCATTGCAAATTAACATGGTAAGTACTGATATGCTTCGAGATGCTCAAAAAAAACCCGAAGATTATAAAGAGTTATTGGTTAGGGTTACTGGATACAATGCTTATTTTGTTACCATTGGAAAAGAATTACAAGAAGAAATAATATCAAGAGATATGCATGCAATTTAAAGAGATGAAAAAAATGTCAACAAAAAAATTTACTGAGGTATGGAAAAAAGAATTAAGTAAAGAAGCATGTGATTTTACTCAAAATTTGACGATGATAAAATTGGTATCCACTATTGATGATAAAGGATGGCCACACATTACTTTTATTTCAAATAATAAAGCAAAGTCTCCCAATCAAATCGTATGGGGAGAATTTATGCATGGAAAATCAAAAAGATATATCCAAGATAATCCTAAACATGGATATTTTTATATGTCTGGAGAGAAACCTTTAAGGATGTTGCAAATCAAAGCTAACTTTTCACACATCCTAAAGGCAGGAGAAGATCTCGATGAATTTAATAATTCATCTACGATGCGATATAACAATACCGTGAATGTTTGGAGAGCATTCTATGGTAATGTCGTTTCAGTTTCACCATTTCAAAAGATATCAATTGGTAAACTCATAAAAGGGATAATTTTCAGTATGTGGGCAAAAGGGGCTGCAAAATCGGGAATGACTGAAGAACGCCTTGATCAATTTGGTAAAGGGATCTTCACTGGAGCAATGAACCCAAAATTTTTGGCATTTATAGACCCAGATGATGGCTATCCAATAGTTTTACCTTGCTTCCAAGCAATTGCTGCTGATTATACACGTTTAGTCTTTCCACCTACGATGTTTAAGGAACAATTAGCATACATCCCTGAAAATAGTAAAGTTGCAGTATATGGACTAAATTCAGAATTTATCGCACAAACGGTAAAAGGTACATTTCTTGGATACAAGAAATATCGAGGAGTTACCTTGGGTTCGGTTAATATTGAAGAAGTTTATAATGCTGGACCACCTTTACCTGGCGTTATTTATCCAGAAATTGAAGTACTCCCAGAAGTTACAGATTTTGAAATGCCTATAATAAAATAATTATTATCTCATTTTTTTTTAATTTTGTAATAAAATTACTTATAGATTAAATTTAATTTTGAATATTTATGTCCACTTTTTAGATGGTGGTTTTGAAGGTGACAGAAGTACATAAAGGATTAATTTTTGAGATTTTAAAAATGTCAACTGAGGATGGACCGGGACTTCGGACTACGGTCTTTTTCAAACAATGTCCTCTAAGATGTATATGGTGTCATAACCCAGAATCTATCTTAAAAAAGCGTCAATTAGAATGGTTTGAGCATAAATGTATTGGATGTAAAATTTGTATCGAAACCTGTCCTAATGGGGCTCTGTTATTAAATGAGAATGGAATGCATATTGATAGAGATAAATGCCAGAGTTGTGGGAAATGCGTAGAAGAATGTCCAAGTACTGCCCTCCATATGTGGGGTGAATGGTGGAGTCCCAACGATCTTTTCTATGAAATTCAAAAAGATAAAATTTATTACTCTGAATCGAATGGAGGTATAACTGTTTCTGGGGGAGAACCCACCCTTCAAGCAAATTTTATTATTGAATTCTTAAAGAAATGCAAAGAAAATGGTATTTCAACAGCTTTAGACACATGTGGCATAGCAAATAGAAATGTCTATGAAAAAATTTTGCCATTTACAGATTTAATTCTTTTAGACATTAAAGAAAGTGATAGTAAAAAACATCTTGAATTTACAGGTGTTCAAAACGAAGTCATCTTAAATAATGCTATTTGGATGGCACAATATGTAGAAAAAAATGAAAAAAAACTTTGGATTAGAACTCCAATCATTCCAAATTATACTGCAACAGAGGACAATATACTTGGAATTGGACAATTTATTGTTAACAAATTGAAAAATATTCCTAGTAGGTGGGATTTATTAAGCTTTAATAATTTATGCAAATCTAAATATGAGCGATTAGATTTGGATTGGCCATTAAAAAATGAGCCCCTAATGAAAAAAAGAGATGTGGAAGATTTATTTAACCTTGCCAAAAGTACTGGTGTAAAAAATGTTCATTGGTCAGGGTTAACAAGAAAAGATTAAATAAATTTTTAATTAAATTATGAAATATTGTTTATGCCTAAAAATAAGAAGAAACTTTTTAAAAAAATAGTTGAAATTGAATATCAAATGTTTGAAAATGTTAGAACAAACCAACGATCTTTATGTCAAGATAATCCTGGGGCATTTAAGTTAATGAGGGAAATGAATCACAGTGTATTATCTTATGAAACGCTTAAATCTTACCTCAACGATTTAAAAGATGCAAACTCAAAAGATAGGAATCTTATGACTGAAAAATATGCCCGAATGGGCAATTTAATTCCGCCAATTAAAGATAATCCCTTGATCCAAGAAATTGTGTCTATAGAATTGGAGTGGATGAATAATTTATCGAAACAATATCCCTTAAGTATAATTCATAAACCAAATTATTTTTCGAAATATCTTTCATGTGAATTAGAAACTTATTCTGATAAATCAATTGAATTATATTTCAACGATGTTCAAACTGCGAAGAAAAATGGAGTGAGTTTGGCAAAAGATAAATTCGAATATCTCGCTAAAAAATTGGGATATTCTTCTTTAAAGGAATTAGAATCTAAAAGAAAATTAGATTTTTAGGGTAAATAGTAATATACTTTTTATTTATCAAATAACTTATTCGCTTACTTTTAAAAAACAAATGAAGTCTATTTTTTTTATAAGGTATAACAATAGAGTGTATTTTTAAATCAATAAATAAACCTTATTTTTAAAAAAATTATAAATCTTATTCCGATTAAAATCGTGATTATCTCAATCCTAAAAATGTTGGATTTCGCGAGTAATCGGGCAAAGAATTTGAAAACCGTCATTTTATTGTCATTTGATAACTTATATGCCTTAAAATATGAACGTTTAGACATAGACTGGCCCTTAAAAGACAAGGGTTTAATGACTAAAGAAGAAGTCGAAAATTTATTCGAGATCGCAAGGTCAACTGGGGTTAAGAATGTACAATGGTCGGGACTTACTAAAAAAGAATAGATGAGCTTTTTATTTTACACTAATTTTTCACAACAAGTCCTCGTTTTCTCTAATAGCGGATAATATCTCGTTAAAAACCTCGTGATATACCTTGCTGCCAAAAAATTTCTTAAACCAACACAACGAGCTAACAATCTTTTCCAGATTTTCTTGGATACAGCAATTAAAGAAGCTTATTAACAGTAGTTCTATCGCTTCTTGTTGTGAAAAATTAGTATAAGCGGTAAGGATATTTCAGTTGCAAAAAAACTTGAAAAATTATTGGCTGAAGTTGTTCACATTCTTCTAAATGGGAAACCAGTTATTGCAGCAATTAATAATAGGGCGTTAGGTGGGGGTCTTGAAATACCTCTGTTTTGCGATTATAGAGTTGCACTTAATGAAGGTTATTACCAAATGCCAGAAATTCTTATAAACGTTTTTCCTGGAACAGGCTGTATAACTCAGATGGTTCGCACGATAGGTCCGTTATTGACAAAAAAGATACTAATGTGGGGTGAAAAACTTACGCCAGAACAAGCTTTAAATTTTGGATTAATAGATGAGCTTGTGAATACCATGGATGAATTAATGGCAGTCGCTATGGAAAAGGCAAAATTTCTTTCTTCAAGAAATCAGGCGGTAATTAACGGTATAAGGCTGTGTGCAAATCATGTCTGGGAAAAAATTTATGATGAGGCCTATAAAATGGAGAATTATTGTAGTAACTGGTTTGAAATTGGAAAATAAGGCTTTATATCTAAATTTAAACAAGAGTTTAATTTAGAAGAAAAATAATAAAAAAAAATGAATTTAAAATTTATTAAATTCTACGCTATAATAGATGATTAACCTAATCCAAGCATTGCTAAGACATCTTTTGATTCCATTAGAATCTCCATCTTAGCCTTAAAACCCTCAATAGTAAAATATGTTGAATATCGTTTCCCAATTGCCTTCATTGCCTCCATGATTTTATCATCTGGAACCTCATAAAGTACATAACCCTTAGTATCATAATCCATTACTACGAATCGATGGATTGGTTTTACAAAATCTGGATATTTTGCTTGTTTTCCTGAAGCATGTAATTTCACATATTCTTCTCCTTTATGAGGTGGAAGTATTGTGGTTACTAAAATAAATACCATAACTTATTTTTACCTCTATTATTTTTTTTGTTCAACAAAGGATATTAGAGCAAAGGAATTATTTTTTCTCAAATATAAAAGGTTTTACTTTTTTATCAAAAATTATAATAAAATAAGCAATAATTAGAAGTAGGAGAAATAAAGTTACCATCCTTTTCATCAATTGATTTTTGAATTACTATCATCACTGACTTGAAATTAGGAAAGAGGATTTGATATTGAAATTTAAAAAGGAGTTTTATTTAGAAGAAAGAAAAAAAAAAAAAACGAATTTAAAATTTTTATAATATTTCTGGTTTCATTGGCTTTATTGAAATGTTAAACAAGTCCTATCATTGCTAATGCATCTTTCACTTCCAGTAGGGGGATTAATTTATATTCATATCCTTCAATTTCGCGATATCCCGTATATCTCGTGATTATTGCCTTAATCCCTTCAAAATATTTATCATCAGGGACTTCATACAAAGAATAGAACGTAGGTTTACCCTCTGCACTTAAAAATACATATATAGTTCTTACGAATTTAGGTAATTTAGGTAATTTTAAAAAAGTATTTCCAACATCGGGGGCTTTATATTGCGGAAATGAACCGGTCATTAAAATAAACGCCATTACAAATTTTCACCTTTTGTATTAATTTTTATTTAAAAAACTTGGATTTTAAAACAAAAGAATTATTTAATTTTTATTTATTTAAATTTTACGTTCCAATTATTAAAGTTAAAACAAAAATAATATTGTGGGCTAAAAGAAATAAATAAATATCCTATGTCTTGTTTTAAAAGATTTATTGGAGGAAATATATAATATTAATAATGATTTAGATATTCAAGTTCTTAAACATTCTTTTATTTCTTTTCTGAATTTTTTTATATTCACCGAAAAGTTTCTCGTATATCTTTTTGTTATCAGGATTAGGCTTGTAAATTTCCTTTATTTTGATTAAACTAATTTTTTTTTCGATATTATTAAGGAAGTTGTAAGAATTTAAACTGAAATTTCAAAAAAGAATAAATGATAGTTATTTTTGACATTTGAGAAATAGTTTATTAGTTCTGAGTCATAAATTGGTTTAAGATTTAATCTTTTAAAGGAAATTCGCTATAACTTCACTAGAGAGATAAAAATTTATTTTTATTATTTGATTCTTGAACTAATACCCAAAAGTTTTTGACCATATCTTCTAAACTGAAAAATGATGGTAAATTATTTTTAGCTAACAATTCTGAATTTCGACCAACTTCCTTATCTTCACCAATCAACCAAAAAAATATTGGTTTTGAAGATTGACTAGCAATTTCAATTATTTGATCGACATTACTTAAAACTCTAAATTGTTTCGAACAAAACATCATATTAAAAAGACCTTCAATATCAGGTTCACTTAATACTGCCTTATAAACGGAATTCATTACAGCATCCAGTCCCACCTTATTCATTATAGATTTTTCCATAGCTGGCCATATATCCACAAGTGCGAATCGATTTGGAGGCATCCACTCCGGAAATACATCTTCTAATGTTTTATATGCTTTTTCTCCCAAAACAGGAAAATTTAGACCATATTTTATGGTAAGATCGGCTGAAATTGTACCTGCACCTCCAGAACCGGCAACCATTGAAACATTACCCCATTTAGGCAATTTTTTTCCTGTTTTATACATCATTGAGAAAGTTCTAGCAAACTGAAATAATTCATGGAAGCTATATGCTCTTATTATACCCGCTTGCTTAATTACAGCATCAATTAATTGGGAATTCTCTGCAAGAGCTCCCGTATGGCTTAAAGTTGCTTTCTGACCTTGAGTAGTTACTCCACCCTTTACTAAGATAATTGTCTTATCTGGAATATTTTTAACTTTTCTACATAATTTAATAAATTTAATAGGATCTTTAAATGATTCAAGATATAAAGAAATAACATTAACCGTGGAATCTTCTATTAAATATTCCAAAAATTCTAATTCACTTAAATCCATTTTATTTCCAATTGAACATGAATATCTAAAACCCAGATTAGGATATTTTGACATTAGATACATGAGATATCCCCCATTTAACATTCCCGATTGGCTAATTATTGCAATATTTCCCCTTTTATAATTTGTAAAAACGCCGAATCCAGAAAAAAAGCCCCCTTTTTCATCACCTTCGCTATCACCATTAATTGTTGTGAGCCCCATACAATTTGGTCCTACAATTCTTATTTTCGAGAAATTATCTGTTATTTTCAGAATTTGATCGCTTAATTCAAGACCCTTTTCACCAACTTCCTCAAATCCAGATGCCTCAATAATTGCTCCTTTAATGCCTTTTTTTATACAATCTTTTAATAGACCTGGTATAAGTCGATTTGGAACATAAAAGATAGCAAGATCAACTTCATCTTCAATTTCTAAAACAGATTTCTTAAATTCTAAACCAAACAGTTTACCTTCTGAATTTGGGTTTATAAGATAAACCTTTCCCTTAAAATTATTTTGTATAAGATTATTTACAATGCGATTTCCGCCTTTCATAGGATTTTTTGAAGCGCCTATGACAGCAACAGATCTAGGATGAAGAAACACATTAATTATATCATTATTCATTAACTACATAACACATTTTTTTATTTTATTTTGTTTTACCGAATATTCTCAAATTCAATTTACTGTTTAAATTTATAAAATGAATGATAATAACTAATATTATCTAATAATGCAAAATGAATAATATTAAAAAAAGATTGAAATAAATTAAATAATAAAATTCAATTTGAACTCGTTTTTTACTGATTCTTATTAACTCGAGATAATTCTGCTTTTCTATCCACGAAACCAAGAAATAATTCTCCAGAATTTTTTGGGGGGATGAATTCTTCCTCTATTTCACTTAAGTGCATCGCATCTGAAGGACAGGTTGTAACACAAAGACCACAACCAATGCATCGGTCTCGATTCACAGTAGAAATATTGTTAATAAGGGTCAAGGCATCCATTTGACAACGATCAATACAAGTTCCGCATCCTACGCATAATTCAATATCAACCTCTGCGTAATAACTGGGTGCAAATGCTTCAATTGGACGAACTAATTTCTTGGCATGTACCAAAATATCACAACAACACCCACAACAAGAGCAAATATAACCAGGATCCCTAATATTTGCTGGTTGAAGAACTAAACCATCAGCCTCGTTTTTACGTAAAATTTCAAGGGCTTCTTTTTTACTTATTTTTCGACCCCATCCTTGATCTATAAAAAATTGAGCTCCATTCCCAAATGTCATGCATGTTTCATCCCGAGATGTTTGATTACATGGCTTTCCGATGAGTCTCTTTCCCTTACGGCAAATACAGCTAAACACACAGAATGGACCCTCTTTTTTTTCCATAATTTGTACCAGATCATTATAACTTGCTATATGATGTTCTGGTGTAATGCTTTCTTCTATTGGGATAGTGCGTATCTGGGGTCCCATTTTTACATATTCATCTATGAACGCCTCATCAATATATTGTACGACATCTTCATAATACTCTTTTGTAAGTCGACTTACTTGGTATTCATGCATACCGACTGCAAAGGGAGCATTTCCATAGTATTTCTCATCTTCCATTTTATTGAAATTTATTGACCCCTTATCAACCATGATGTCTAAAATCTTCTCTAATTCCTCGATGGACATCCCAGACTTCTTTACGTATCGATAAATTTTTTTCAAAGGTTTTGGAATGAAACTCAATTTCATGGCAATCTCTGCCTCTTCAGGAGTGAATAAATGTTTTAAAATACGGATATCAACTCCTGATTTCGTCGTAGGAAACCCAATTGGCATTTTATCAAAATGTTTTTGCAATTTACGATATAGATCTAAATTTTCATCACTCATTTCTCCATCATCATAATTAATTTTTAATAGTAATTTGAAGGGAATTCTTATATATTTTACGGGAATTTACACATTTAAATTTTTAAACATCTTTTTATTTCTTTTATAGATTTTAATGTATTCACTGAATAGTTTATCATATATTTTTTTATTATCAATGTTGGGTTTATAGGAATTCTTAACTTTAATTAATTTAATTGCTTCTCCAAAATCTTTGAAAATATCTAAACCTACCATCGCAATTATTGTAGCCCCTCTTACGCTTCCAAAATCAGGCTCATCCATTTGATTGATATTTCTTTCTAATACATCAGCTAAAATCTGGCACCAAATATCTGACTTAGCACCACCACCAATGAAATTAATACTTTCAGTAGTTCCTACTAATTTTTCTACGAATTTTAAACCCCATTTAATGTTAAACGCAATTCCTTCATATAGAGCTCTAAGTAAATCTGCTCTCTCATGATCAAGACTGAGATTATAGAACCCTCCTCTAAGGTTTGGATCATTTATTGGACTTCTTTCTCCATACATCCAAGGTGTGAAAAGAAGGTTTTTCGCTCCAGGCTCAATATTCTCTACAATCGAATCCAGATACTTATAAAGCTCTTTAGGATTTTCTTTATATTTATCTACTTCTTCTCTAAACATTTGGTTTTTAATCCAATCTAAACATGTTGCACCAGTTTCTTGTTTCGATAAACATAAGTAATTATCCATAGCAGAACAAATCGATCCGGTGTAATGCATAAGATCTTTTTTTCTTTCAGAAATGTGAGTAGCGATCCAATCTGCTGTACCTAGACATATATGGATTTGATTATCTAATATCGCTCCTGAACCTATTGCCGCAGCAGTTCCATCAAATGATCCTACAATGACGGGAATTCCTGGTTTCAAACTAAGCTGTTCAGCAGCATTTTTAGTTAATTCGCCAGCTAATTCCGTTGATTTTTTTATCTCAGGCAATTTTTCCTTATCTATTTTAAATTTGTTCAATATTTTTTCTGACCAATTAAATTTATCCGGATTAGAATCCATTAACCAAGCTGTATTAGCTAAATCCCTGGAAATTACGGCTTTATTAGTGCATTTATAAATAACATAATCTTTACAACTTAGAAATTTATAAGTTTTACTATAAATCTCTGGTTCTTTTTCCTTAATCCATAGAATATGTGAAATGGGATCCTTCCCGTTAATTCCTGGAGCACCCCCCGTAATTTTAAGAAACATAAGAAGTGTTCTTAAACCATAGCCGGATATTTTTATTATTCCTTTCGTAAATTTATGTGTTATTATAGACGCACGAGTATCAAGCCAATTAATCGCTCGCATTAAAGGATTACCTTCTCGATCTACAGGAACTGTACAATTTCCTTGACAATCGAAACTTAACGCAGCCACTTCACTTGGATCTAAATCATTTCCTTGAATAATAGTACGAGTTGTCTTTATAACAGAGTTCCACCAATCTTCTGCATCTTGCTCTGCCCATCCTGGTTTTGGATAATACATCGGATATTTCTCAATTGCTTGATAAAGCATGTTTAAATTTAGGTCAAAAAGAGCTGTTTTAATACTAGCCGTTCCCAAATCGTAAGTTAAAATATATTTTCTTTCCATTTTTATCACTTAATTTTCGTTGGATAATGTTAATAAAACTCTATTTTTTTTATATTAATTTGAAATCATGTTGAAGATCTTAGCAATTCTATATTTTTTTAAAAATAGATTTTAATTTTTTGCGACCTAATTAAATTAATAAGAAACAAAAATTTTAATGATTAATCATATGAATTCTAGGGAAAGATTAAATACAACACTCGATCATAAGGAACCCGATAAAATTCCTATAGATTTAGGGGGAAATCAATCTAGTATTCACATGAAGGCCTACAGGAGGTTATTAGATTACCTCGAAATTGAAGATAAAAATATGCAATATTCTGATTTCATACAAAATATTGCGTATCCTTGTGAGGAATTATTAGAACGATTTGAAGTTGATACTCGGTATATTCGTCCTTTAGGAAGTCTGTTAGACAATGACTTTAAACCTGAGCAAGAGGGTAAGTATGTTGGGATATATGATCAATTCGGTGTTTTTTGGGGGAATGATGCAGATAAAGATATTGAAGACATTTTATATTATGATCCGGTGATTCATCCTTTTGAAGATCTCAAAACAGTGCAGGAGATAGAAAACTATGAATGGCCTGATGGTAAAGATAAAACATCTTTTAAGGGATTGAAGGAATACGCTAAAAAACTTTATGAAGAAACTAATTTTGCTTTAGTAACTCCTGTTACTGGATGTATTTATGAATATACGACATTTTTATTTGGTTTTATAAAAGCATTAAGATATTTACGGACAAGGCCAGAATTAATAATTGCTGCGATGGAGGGTTTGTTAAAATATTGGATTGATTATAATATAACATATTTGAATGAAGTCGGAGAATATTTGGATGTCGTGTGTATAAATGGTGATTTAGGAGAACAAGCAGGACCAATAATGAATATAAAAACATATGAAGCTATTATCAAACCAATAGAAAAAAGGTTATCCAAGAAGATTCATGAACTCGCTGATGTGAAGATTAATTATCATTGTTGCGGATCAACTTCCTTATTTTTGCCTCATTTTGCAGATATCGGTTATGATATCTATAACCCGGTTCAAATCTCAGCCTATGATATGGAACCTTGTAGTCTTAAAAAGAGATTTGGAGATATAATTACTTTTTGGGGTGGTCTTTGTAATACTCAAAAAACTCTTCCCTTTGGAACACCAAAAGAAATAATTGAAGAAGTAAGATATAATATAAATTGCTTTAAACCCAACGGGGGCTATGTAGCTACTAATATTCACAATATTACTGCTGAAGTCCCTCCAGAAAATATTGTGGCTATGTTTGATACAATAAGGAGGTATAGAGATTACTAATGTTAATAGATATCCATTGTCATATGAATCTTTATTTAATCCCTGAAGATATTATCTCAGATGCTCGACAAGTTGGAGTCGAGAAAATAATTGCTGTTGCTATGAGTGCTTTAAGCCAAAAAAGAATCTTAGAACTTAGTGAGAAATTTGATGCTGTTTACCCGGCTCTTGGAATTCATCCGCAAGAAGTTCAAGAAAATAAAAATATTCATAAAGAATTGGATGAAATTATTGATTTTATCACTATCCATAGCGAAAAATTATGTGCAATCGGAGAAATTGGAATGGATCACTATTTTGTAAAGGATAATACCTTATGGCCTTTACAGGAAAAAATATTTAAAACTATGCTGGAATTAGCTCAAAAATTTAAATTGCCTGTAAATCTACATGTGAAAGGAGCTGAAAAAGAAGTATTTGAAATATTACCCGCTTACAATCTACCTAATGTTAATATTCATTGGTATTCTGGACCACAAGATCTAGTAAAAACTGGTTTGGATAGAGCTTACTTTTTTTCAGTAACTCCAGCAATCGAATATTCACCTCCTGTTAAGAAAACCGTAGAACTTTGTGATTCCTCGAATCTTTTATTAGAAAGCGATGGACCCGTCAGATATCGTAATCAAACTGGAACTCCCTCGATGATTCCAGGTGTGTTAAATCAAATATCTAAAATTAAGAAAATTCCTATTAATGACTTAAAATCTCAGATTTTGGAAAATACTAAAAAAATCTTTCCAAAAATTTTTTGAATTTTAATTTCAGTCAGAAATTTAATATTAAATTAAATTTCCTATATAAATCCTCAAATATATACAACTTATGTGTCTTTGAGAATGGTTATTATTCAATTTAAGATTTTGACCCCCCTTTTATAAAATTGAAATAAACTAAAACAATATTTAAATAAATGTTACATTTAATTATTATTTAAAAAAAAAATAATACATGGTATTTCAAATATATTTAATTTGGGTAAATAATTATGGAAGAGTCTCAAAAGGAAACTTTATTTTCAACTTTAAAAGATGTATTTGATAGTGTAGTAGAAGATAAACGAAAAAATCCTAAAAATTTAAAGACACTTAATAAATTTAAGGCGATAATAAATGTTGGTTTTCAAATTGAAAAGGATTACTATTTTTGGACCAATTTGATGGCAGAAAATGGTAATTTTACCTTCTCAAGAGATAAATCAGACGATTATGATTTGGCATTAAAAGCAGCTCCAGAAGATATAATGTCTTTTATTAGCGGGGACTATTCAACCTTACACATGTTAACTAAAAAGAATGAGTTTGGATATAGAAAATTACGATTTGAAAAGGGAAGCGATGGGAAGCGTCATCTCGGGATTTTATTAAAACTTCCAAAAATTCTTGTTTTAGATAAGATAAAGTAAACAAAATAGAATTCATTCACTTTTTTATTTCTTAATACTTTTTTTTATTTTAGAAAAAGAAAATTTAGTCTAATTGGGTTAATCTTAATTCTGTAATAACATTTAATATTAAAAAATAATATGCAAAACAAGAATTAAGAAAATATAAAATAAAAAAAAAAATTTATAATTTACCAATATTGCGTGTCAATATTAGCTGAAGTATTTACCATCTCTTTTGCAGCTTTTGTAGCCCTTAATACTTTTGCCATATCGCCTTGAAGTTTCGCTTGTCCTTTCAACAACGCTTTAACAGCATCCAATTCTTTCTTTAATATCTTTTCCCAGTTATCATAGGTTGCAGAATAGATAAATTCAACTCCAATGATGCCTTCTGGAGCCTTTTCTCCTGGTTTTACAAGTTGAGTTTTATCTCCCTCTTTTAAGATTTTAGCTCCGGTACAATCACCATGGTATAGTCCTATCCACATTTCTATTTTATGGTCTAAATTTCCGCCTGGCTCAACTACAAAAATATAATCTCCTTCCCACCCATTGGGTGGAAAACCTTTGGGTCCAGCCGCTGCCCTATAATCCTCGTTTTCATTTAGTGCTTTAGCATATTGTTCAGCCCACTCATCTGTAGCAAATTTTGCCATAACATTCACTCATTTTTTTTTTAAATATTTTGAATAATTATTTAATCTTAGTATTTTTAAATTTTTTATTTTTTTAAATTTAATTTAATAAAAATTCTAATAAATAATTTAAATTTTCATTTTAGATGTATTGTTTTTTCATAATTATTATTTAATTTCTTCTCTCGCTTTCATCTTATCGATTTCTTCTTCTCTGAGTTTTCTCTTTAAGATTTTCATAGCAAGGGTTTTAGGCAGATCTTTCTTAAATTCAACAGACTTCGGTATAGCGTATGGTGGAAGCTTCTCTTTACAGTATTCAATTATTTCTTCAGAAGTAACTTTACCTTCGAACTCTGGTTTTAATGTTATGAAAGCTTTTACCCTTTCACTTCCTGGGCGGTCTGGATCTGGAATTCCAATAACTCCTACCTCACTGACACCTGGATATTCATATAAAACATCGTCAACTACCCTCGAATAAACTTTCATCCCTGATACATTAATCATATCTTTGATACGGTCAACGATATAGAAAAAGCCATCTTCATCCATTTTTCCAATATCACCCATAGCAAGCCACCCATCTTTGGTTAAACCTTTACCTGGCGTTGGCCAATAACCTTTCATTACTTGCGGACCACGGATCCATATTTCACCGGTTTCCCCAATTGGGACTTCCTCACCAGTCTCATGGTTTACAATTTTAACTTCCGTATCAGGCACTGGTATTCCAATAGATCTTTTAACTTTTGAAACAAATCCAGTAACTTTTGAAAGTGCTGTAAGATTTAAGTGAGTACCCCCCGTTGTTTCTGTCGCACCATAGCCTTCACCCATTGGAACTCCAATTTTCTTCTCAAACTTTTTAGCAACCTCTTCAGGAAGAGCAGCAGCAGCAGAAAAGAAAAAAACTGGCAATCTCTGAATATCTTTAGTAAGAAATAACATAAAATGGGTCGGAACGCCAATGATCATAAACGGACGATATTTTTTTATTATTTCAATCATTTTATCAATATCTCTTGGATCCATTAAAAATATGCGAATACCCCAAGAAATGGAAGCATGTACAGCCCAATGTCCATATTGATGGAAAATAGGAACACATATTACTAAAGAAGCTTTTCCTTTGACTGCCGGTGTTAAAGGATGCATCATCCAATGTAATGTCTGAATCACATTTGTGGTTATGTTGTAATGAGTTTGCATGGTGCCTTTAGGGATTCCAGTTGTGCCCCCAGTAAATGGCAATAGTGCCAAGTCTTCTGTGGGATTTATTTCAACTTTTGGAGGTTTAGGCTCATATTTTTCTATTAAGTCTTCTAGTAGATAAGCACCAGTTACTTCTATCATTTCAGGTAAGGAATAATCAGGAAATAATTTTGTCGGTGTATAAATTATTGTCTTAAGTTTTGCTTTATCTTTTATTTCATTAACCAGCTTGAGACGCCGATAAGAGCAGATTATTGTTTCAGTTCCAGATTCATCTAGTTCATACAACACATCGGGAGCTTTGTGTAATATACTAAGTGGAACATGCACTGCCCCTAATCTCATTAATGCAAAATCACATATGATGAACTGGGGACAATTTGGAAGAATTGTCGCAACTTTATCACCTTTCTTCACACCTAAATCCGCAAATGCGGTAGCTAACTTATCCACATCGACCTTTAAATCTTCATAAGTCATTTCCTTATCTAAATAGACGCATGCAACATTGCTAGAATAGTTAGTCGCAGCGTCTTCGAGAAACTGGTAAACAGACATTTTAGGATATGGCTCCATGGTTTTTGGGAGTTTGGATGGTCCCACGAAATAGCTTTTAAACCAAGGTTTATCAGCGTATGTTATTTTTTTTTCTTCAACCAAACGTTTCACCTATTTTATATCAGATTTTTAAGTTTTATCTCTATTAAATTTGAGAAATAACCCAATCTAATCCGAGTTCTTTTAATTTCTCAGGAGTTGGTTTACCATTCTTGTCCCATCCTCGATACTCGTAATAAGCGTCTAAGAGTGGGTCTAAATTAACTACTTGTCCTTCAGCAGGTCCTTCGGGCATTGGTTCCTCTAATAAACGTGGTGGAAGTGTATCATCAGATCGAGTTATCCCTTCTCTTATATTAAAAATTCTTGCAAGATTATAGATTCTTTCACCTGTTTTTCTAAAGTCTTCTTCAGTAAATTCATAGCCCATAAGCTTCGCTATCAAGGATGCCCAATCTTCTCCAGTTAAAACCATTCCCATAAATTTACATCCACCGATAGCATCAAAAATACCAAATGCATCTTCAAATTCTTTGACAATTTTAGTTGTTTCCGGAATTTCTTTGAGTGGATCTCCAATATCAGCCTCATCAACGATTAAGAAAGGCATTGCTAAGAAAGCTGGACCTTCTATGTAAGCTGTAATATGATCTCCACCTCTATTTGCAGTAGCAAATGCTAACCCAGTTATCTTAGCAGCTCTGCTATCGTAGGCTGGAAGTTCTAAACCTTTAACCTGCATAGCAAACTTAATAGAATCTTTACCCAGTTTTTCTGCCATCCTTTTTGTGCCTTCAGCTAACATATCTCCAATACCTTCCCTTTTACCTATTTTATGAACAAGATCTATAATGAGATCTGCATTACCCCAATTTAATTCTAATCCGCTCGTGTCTTCCTTGGTCAAAATTCCTTTATCATAACACTCCATGGCAAAACCGATTGTATTTCCGGTAGAAATCGTGTCGAGACCATATTCATTACATAGAAAATGCGCTAAAGTAATCGCCTCTAAATTATCAACTTCACACATACTGCCTAAAGCTCCTAGTGATTCATATTCAGGTCCCTCTCCTTTACTTTTATAAGGTCCTTCTTTAATTTCACAAATACGGCCACAAGCAATTGGACATGCAAAGCAAGGTTTTCGATCAACAAGAATTGTTTCATTAATTGTAGTTCCATTTATTTTATCTGCACCTTTAAAGACACCAGTTTGCCAATTTTTTGTGGGGAACCCACCTAAATTATTCGTTATATCAACCACAGCAGCTGTTCCATATACTTCAATGGTCATTTTCAATAAACTCTGATTAACCCACTCATACCTTTGCTTGGCTTCTTCCCTATATTGATCTGGATTAGCCACTTCGATCTTTATTGTCCCTCTTGAAGCAATTGCTTTCAAGTTCTTTGAACCCATTACGGCTCCCATACCACATCTTCCAGCAGCTCGACCATAGTATGGCGCATCACAATCATTCATGACTGCTGCGTATTTAACTTGATTTTCTCCAGCAATACCTATACAAGATACATTAAACTTTTCACCAAGTTCCTCTTTGATCAATCTTGTAGTTTCTGAAGTATTTTTACCCCATAGATGCTTGGCATCCTTAAGTTCGGCTTTTCCCTCGTCTGTAACAAGATAGACTGGTTTTGGCGATATACCCTCGAATATAACTCCATCAAAACCTGATCTCTTAAAATCTCGCCCCCAATAACCAGCTGAATTTGCCTGTCCCCATACACCAGTGAGTGGAGATTTAGCGACAACACTGTATCTTCCGGTACTTGGAGATGTAGTACCTGTCAAGGGACCAGTCATGAATATTAACTTGTTTTCTGAACCCAATGGATCTATTCCTTTTTTAACTTCATCAAAGAGATATTTAGTCGCTAGTCCAGACCCACCTAAATACATTTTTAAAGTATTCTCATCAGGAAATTCTTCAGTTATTTTTCCACTTGATAAATCTATTCTCAATATCTTTCCCATATATCCATACATATTCAATTCTCCATTAATAACGTCTTTATTTATTATATTTTTTTTTTTAGTTATTTTATTGTTCTAAAATTATTTAATAATTTCATCTTTTCATATATAAATTTATTTTGATTTTTTTTTAAATAGCGTTATATATCTATGGATGGACCAAATAAGTGCATATGGTAAAAATTAACAACAAATTATTGATTAATTCTCAGAGTTATTTAATAATCGTGTAGAATTTAGAACTTTTTGAATATTATTTCATAAAATTTTTTTGCGAAAATAAATGCCAATGAATCTCTAGGTATATTCATTAGTGATCTACCCTTCAAATTGAATTCTGCAACATTCTGATCGTATGGAATTATTCCTGCATATTTAACTCTGATCTCTTTTGAAAAATCGGTAAGTTGTTGTTCCAATTTTGCATTAAATCTATTTCCCACTAAAAAAACATCTTTAAACGATATATTAATTTCTTCAATTAGTTCTTTAATGCGGCGAGACGTCCCAAATCCCATTTTAGATGGATCTGTTACAATTAAAAGGATATCAGCAAATCTGTCGGTTCTTCGGCTAAGATGTTCAAATCCTGCGCAGAAATCAATAAGAATAAAATCATACATCTTAGTTAGAGATTCAATTATTATGGCGGCAAAACTATCGAGGGAGCAATAACAACCCTCACCTTTTGTTCGTCCCATAATAAGCATATCAAAACCATTCTGGTTGACAATACTCTCCCAGATTTCACCCTCTAAAAGTTTTCCGTAGAATTGTTTTCCTAACTCTATCTCGTCTTTCTTTTTATCTAGAATCATCCCTAAAGTGGTCTTTCCCTTCAATTCAATCCCAAGAACGTCTGGTAAACTCATAGCGGGGTCTGCATCTATCACAAGAATATCCTGTTTACCAGATTCCAATAACATTTTCAATAATAATGCAGTTATTGTTGTCTTTCCCGCACCCCCCTTACCAGAAACTGATAATGTTATTGCCTTTCGAGAAATCATAATTTTTCCCTTTTTGTTTTTCCTCAAATGCTATCTATTGACTTGTAGAGAAGATTCTCCTTGATAATAACTTCGCAGAGATTCGCATATACTTTTAAGTTAGTGACTGTTTTTAACTCTGACGGAAGCAGTTCTTTAAAAAATCCTACTTTTTCGTAGAAGATCAGGATACCTACACCTTTTTCAAGGCATAAATCCATAAATTCCTCGTCAACTGGGTAGGGAAAAATAAAATACATCTTATTATAACATCCGTCGAAGTCGCTCAGCCTTTTTAAGAAATCCATACATTCCCTGTACCTACAATGCGCCATCACACAATCCTTAGAGGGAATCCTGTAATCTTTAACCCTCCAGAGAACTCTGTCGCTCTCATTTTTCTTTTCCACCCATCCTTCTTCACAAATCTCATCCAATGCGGAGCTAATAAACGAATTATCTGAATCTGTTTCTATTGCTATCTCCTCGGTACTCTTCCACCCCTGATCTATTAATGTATATAGGATACCTGAGGGAATAAAATATTTACTTTTAATCCTCTTCTTCAGGTCAGAAAGTCTAGGCATGATACAAACTATATCCACAGGATCTAATCCCTGAGTCTCGAGATTCCGTCTTAAAAAATAACCCCGTGAAGAGAAATAGGCTGCTGTAGCAGCACAAAGACTTTTTGTACTTATAGCATTAGTCAAGTATATACACTAAAAAAAAAATTGTTAATTAAATTTATAAAAACTTTCTAGCTGGGAATAGTGATATTGAGAGCGCTATTTGGACAAACTTCAATACACAATTTACACGTAGGATAAGTACACATAACACGACATGTTGAGACAACGGTCCAATCTTTAGGCGGATTGGGTGGCTCTGGAGTCTCCATAGGTCTATAAGCTAACACATTATAAGGGCAGATTTTTATGCACTTTAGACAAACACTTGGATCTCCACATTTTTCTTTATCATAGTTTATTATAGGTCTTATTGTTACCATTTTTTTAATCTCACCACACATTTATTAATTGGGGAATTTCTTCACGAGGTATAAGTGTTATAGCATCATTTGGGCATACTGTTCGACATAAACCACAGCCAAAGCACTGCATCTGATTTACAACCACTTTTCCACTAGATGGTGAGTATTTTAAGGCCCCGAATTTGCACCTAACCTGGCATCTCGGTGTACCACCACATCCATTACATTTATTGGGATCCACAAGGGAAACGTTCTCTCCCTTTCTATAGGTATCAACTATGTTATAATGGAACCTTGCTCTTAGTGCGATGCAGTATGGATACTCACAATTGCAGAGCATAACTGGAACTGGAGCCGGACACCAGAAAATTCCATGAAAACAGCCTTCCTTGTCAAATTCCCTTACCATTTTTTTGGCCTCTTCCTTAGAAACCATTTTGTTCGGAGTATCCCAGGACACATTTTCCTGTAAAGGTTTCGCCGCTGGTCTAAGGAACATACAAGACATTTTTTTTATTCCACCGTAATATTTCCGGCATATGCATGGAAGCACGAAAATATCCCCTTCATTTAGATCAATTATCTTCTCAGCATCCTCAAGAGGAACTATTTGTCCTCCGACTGCTTTATCCATCAGATCTGGCAACCCTTCACGCATAGTACGAGCATTGTCATCATCCAAGTCTTGGAAAACCCCATCTATATTTTCCCCGAAGCCTATATCATATTTAAAGCGTTGCGCAGTAGTCATAATTTCCTGGATTGTACCCTTTACGCCAAGAAGCTGCCCTACCATAGTGTCTTCCATTTTTACTTTTGTTGATTCACCGTAGATGACTTCATCACTGTAATTTTTTGGATTTAGATACCACTTAGTTCCATCTCCGTATTTAATACAATGTCTACACATTTTTTTCCCTTTTTGTTTGTTTATTTTATTTTTATTTATTTTTTTATTTGTATAGTTTTCATATATAAATCTTTACTTTTTATTTAATTATTTCCCAAACTAATTCAACAAGGTCATACATTTTTAAATCTAGATTGTTCACTTCGATTGCGTCATTTAGATTCCGCCAGCAGAAAGGACAAGTAGACACTAAAGCTTGTGCGCCTGTTTTCACAGCTTCATCACATCTTTCCTTAGCAGCAAACAACGCTAAATCATTGAAACTAGATTTCACTCCTCCTCCAGCCCCACAACACCAAGCATTTTCCTTAATTCGCTCCATTTCAACCAGTTTAATACCAGGAATTTTCTCTAACATCTCTCGGGGTGAATCGTATATTCCCATGTGTCGTCCGATGTGACATGGGTCATGGTATGTTATCGTTCTGTTAATACTTTTTTCGAGTTTTAATTCTCCTTTGTTTAATAAATCCAAAAGGAAATCAGGGAAATGAATAATTTCAAAATCGTAATCCAACTCGTATCTCTCTTTGTAATCTTTAGCCAACATTCTATAACATCCAGCACAGGATGTTACAACTCGTTTAGCACCGGTTTTTTTCATTATCTCAATATTATGCTCTGCGCACTCCTTTGCGATTTTGGATTGTCCAGTTCTCTGTAGTGGGGAGCCACAACACCATTCATCCTTTGAAATTGTAAAGTTGATACCTAATTTTTTTAAAATATTTGCGGTGGCTGATGCAATATTCTTCTGTCTATAAGAAGACGTACAACCTACAAAATATATTATATCTGCTTTTTCAGGTAATTCGGATTTATCGAATGGGAGCCAATTCAGTCTATCCTCGTGAGATTCCAAATAAGGATTGTGTTCTTTTTTAGTCCATTCTCCAAACTCCTTTTGTTTCGGCATAGGTCCCAATCCAGCTTCTACAACCCTCTCTCTCAAAGTTTCAATTATCTCTGTTATATGCTCCTTAAGTATATCTGTTTGGCATTGGATTTCGCAGTTTCCACATAAAGTACAACTATAGATTATCTTTAGAAGTTCAGGATCATCCAATTCCAACTTTCCTTCAGTTATTCCTCTGGCGATCCACATTTTACCACTAGGAAAGTATGGTTCAAACCCATATTTTTCACCTGCAGGACAAACTGTTAACCAATCAGGAATACTTTTTTCCCATAATTTAAGTTTGTATACATTATGGCAAGTTCCACATCTGGTACACATATGTGTCCAATTTTCTATTTCAGTCATAATCCCCACCTTCCTGGATTCATTATACGGTTGGGGTCTAATGAATTCTTAATCTTTTTCATGAATAGTGCGAAATTTGGGTCACTTCTCTCTAATATCATTTTAGCAATCTCTACTGGCGTCTTATAAGGTATATATCCAATATCCATTAACTCTTTTGCCATTTCTCTAATAAGGACTCTGGTTTCTCTCACTTCTTCTGCATTTGATCTATCAAAGCCAATGAGGGTTCTCATCGCTCCAAAATGTCCATTTTTAAAAGTTTTTGCATAAAGCCATGGAGTAAATCTAGGATGTCTTGAAAAAACTTCATTTGCAACATTCCAGGCCGTTTCATACTGACTGCAAGGACCATAAGCACCAATCCAAGTTAAACCACCGGGTCCGTGAGTAAATAATCCTGCAAAAGTCATAGGGACATCAAGAACTTTAGTTATCCCATCTCCTACATCTTTATAGTCCCAGAGACCGCATTCATATTTTTTGGCAAGAGATTCTATAATTTCCTCTTTTGCTTCTAATTCTTTTATCGTATTCACCGCTGAGTAATCCATTTCTAAATATATGGTTGGTGCAGACTCATCTTTCTCACTTCCAGCAATTTCTCTTGGCATTTGAATTACCGCAAAAGCCAATCCCCAATTAAACATGATGATATTATCACAAATTTGTGCTCTACCTAACTCTTCCATTAATTGAAAAGATTCATGTATCTCATCTGACATAATCATTTTAATACCTGTATAAGCGGGTTTAGGATCGAGTTGAACCGCAATCTTAGTAACAATACCAGTCATACCTTGCCAAGAAGTAAAAAGTCCGATTAGATCAGGCAGAGGATTGCGACTAAACCAATATTTGCTTGTGGCACAAGATCCTACCTTTACAATTTCACCCGTTGGAAGTACCGCCTCGAGACCATTAATAAATGCAACTGTGGTCCCATATTTTGCAGATAATGTGACAAGTCCTTCTAAAAGTACGTTAGGAACGACTCCTGCTGCTGGTGTAGCATAAGTATAAGTAAAAATTAAATTTGGATGATTTTTATCAAGATAATCTTTTATATCTGCGAAAGTAACTCCAGCTTCTATAATTGCATACTGATCCCGCTCATTTACCTCTAATATTTTATTCATTCTCTTCAGATCAACAATAATACCTCCCTCAAGTGGAATTGTAAGACCTCCTAAGTTGCTACCTGACACGAATGGAACTATAGGTATTTTTTCTCTGTTAGCTAGTAGAATTATTTTCTGAACTTCATCAACAGTTATGGGTGCCACTACAAATTCAGGCATATGGGGGACATTTTCGGTCATATCCCCCGAATAGACAAATAAACTTGCAGACTTATCCATTACATATTCTTCACCCACAATATCAATCAATTCTTTGAATACTGCCCCGTGATTTGGAACCTTCTTATGAATCACTAATTCTTTACCCTCTTCACCAACTGTTTTTTCTATTTCAACCATTGATTTTTTCACTTTAATTTTGATATAAAATAAAAATTATAATCACTATATTCAACGACTTAATTTAAAAGAGTTTTAATACTAATAATATTATCAACAGTCTTAGATCTTTTTTAACATAGTTGATATTTTTAATGATTTTGCATTATTTCTAACTTTAGGACATCTCTATTAATTATCTTTCAATTAACTCTTTACAAATTACAAAAATCTAAATAATATTTTATAATAAGTGATCATATTCATTTTTAAAAAAGAAAAAGAAGTAAAATTCACAATGGCAAACATGAATTTTAATAAAAAGATATTTTTTGGAGGAAATATTATCACCGTAAATCCCCTCCAACCAATTGCAGAAGCGGTTGGAATCAATAATGAGAAAATCACTGCAGTCGGAGACCTTGAAGAAGTTAAGAAAAATATGGGAAAAAATATTGAATTAATAGATTTGAATGGAAAAACATTGCTTCCGGGATTTATTGATTCGCATATTCATCCGATTGGATTTCTCTTTTTTTCGCTTAATCTTGACCTTTCAAAAATAATGAGCTTAAATGAACTCCAAATTTTATTAAAAGAAACGGCAAAAAATAAGAAGCAAGGAGAGTGGATACTTGGGCTGAGTTTAAAGGAAGAAAATTTTGATATTCCAATTTTACCAAATCGATGGGATTTAGATCAAGCCTGTTTGGAAAACCCTGTTTTCATATTAAGATACGATGGCCATATTGGAATTGCTAACAGTAAAGCGTTAGAACTAGCAAATATTGATGCTAATACAATCCCTCCAGAAGGAGGTGAAATCCGTAAGAATAATGAAGGAAAACTTACTGGAGTAATTTCAGAAACCGCAGTATCTTTACTGATATCTCATATTTCAATTCCAAGTCCTCAAGATTTTATGAAAATCGCTCAAAAAACATTTGAATTATTGGCAAGTAAAGGAATCACAAGCGTTCATGGAATTATGCAATTAGATAAAGGTGGTGAATTCGGTGAATTAGGTGGTATGGAAATTCCAGTTTTTAAAACCATTATTGATAAAGTTCTTCAAAATTGGTACCTTATGGTCTCCGCTATTAACCCTAAAAAAATAAAAAGAATTAAAAAGCCACCGCTAGATGAAGGAAAGGAAGATGGAAAATTTAAATTAAATTGCGTTAAACTATTTGCAGATGGTACCTTTGGTGCTGCTACAGCCTGTATGTTCGAACCATTTTCAGATCAACCAGAGAAAATTGGGTTTTTAGTTATTGACAAGGAAGAGCTTTACAATCGAATGAAAATCGCCCATAATCTTGGTTTCCAAATTGCAATACATGCAATTGGTGATAAGGGAAATAAAATTGTTGTGGATTTATATAAAAGGCTTTTAAAAGAATTTCCTCGGAAAGATCATCGTCATAGAATTGAACATGCTTCAATGTTAACTTCCAAAGTCATAAAAGATATGAAAAAATTGAATTTAATTTGTTCTAGTCAACCTCCTTTCATAAACTCTGAATATACTTGGCTGGAAAAAAGATTAGGTAAAGAGCGTTGTAAATATACTTATCCATTGAAATCTGTAGTTAATTCCGGTGTTGTTTTTTGTGCCGGGTCTGATTGTCCCGTTGAGGATCCAGATATTATTTTAGGACTTCATGCATTAGTAAATCGAAATGGATTTATCCCAGAAGAATGTATATCTATGGATGATGCACTTAAAGCTTATACTATTAATGGTGCATACGCTGCATTTGAGGAAAATGTAAAAGGAAGCCTTGAGCCAGGAAAATTAGCTGATTTTGTGATTCTAAATAAGAATCCCCTTGAAATTTCGAAAGACCAAATAAAAGAAATTCAGGTAATCGAAACTTTTATACGCGGAAAAAGAGTCTATAAGAAAAAATAAAATCGGAAGAAAAAACAATTTATTTACAAGTAGTTATACTCTTTAAGCTTCTTGATATTTTTTGGTTGTAATTCATTGCGATTTTCCATTATTTTAAACATATCAATCAGATCTTTTACTGTATTTCCATATATATGTAATGAGTTACTAAAATCTAAATAATGCCCAATTCCAACATTTAATTCCTCAGCAATATATCTCTGAATTCTAACCATCCCATTTACGTTTGCTTCCCACGCTCTAAATAAATCCCGACTTCTCCAACATGTCTGCAATATTAACTCATCATCCTTTACGCGAAAAAATAATCTCTGTAAACAAGGCGGGTCTTCTGAATATGGATCAATATAGGGTCTCCAAGTTATTGCTTGTGCCCTCCGGGTATATGGTTTATCTTTTAATTTTTTTATTATATAATCTATCTGATTAATCCTTGGTAAATCCAATACACTTAGAATAATGTTATTTATTCCTATCTGTTCGCTTATCTCTTTACTAAGATCTAATTCGAGTCCATTTGGCAATTTCCAGATTTCAGTTTCTCCAGAAGAGATTACTTTTTGACCAAATTTCAATTTTTCATGGGATTTTACCTTATTTTTATCAATTAAATTAACGATATAATCCTTCTTTTCAGAATCTTCTAAAGAAAACGCAGCATAATTATAAATTCGGTCATGATATGAATATGGAAAGCTTTTAGATGAATCCCATAAGTAATGATCATGAATACCTTCCATTATTTCTTCAATATATCCGCTCTGTATAGAACCAATGAGAAATGTATCAGCCATGACACCATATACTTCATAAGAATTTCCAAATTTTGATTTGATTTTTATTATTTTATCTTTTCTTTTTATCGGTTTGCTTAATGGTCTTTTTACTTCAATTAATACCGTTGCATCTTTAGAAGGTGGTGTGTCTGGTTTATCATATTCAGTCTTGATATCATCTCCCTCACATAAAACTTCGGTTAAGGAGGAAAGCCATGCTTCACCAATACTCTGTTCTGAAATATAGATTATTTTTGCCATAATGATTAAATAAAAACCCTAAATTATTTTATTTTAATTATTAGAGTTTTAATACAAAGTAATTTTTCATTAAAAAAAGAAAAAATTAAGGTTATTTTTTAATGCATATTGCTTAATAAAAGATGCCGAATTCTTAGTGGTTTTTTAAACTCTTAAAAATTAGATTAAAAAATGATAAATTATATTAAATCAGTATAAAGATTTTCTAACGCTTTGGAAACCTCTGGAGTAATGTGATGCTCAATCCCACAGCACAATTTTTCTAATAATAATGAATCCTTTAATTTCAAAACATTCTTAAAAAAAAGGTTTAAATGATTATATTTATCGATAACATTTTGAGCAACTATTTTTCCTTTTGAGGTTAATCTTACCGATTTCCTAGGCTTCCAATTTATAAAATCTTTCTGTTTTAATTTATGCAGTATGCTGGTTACTGATGATGGTTTAACCCCTAAAAAATCGGATATTTCCGAATTGGAGACCCAGCCACCTCTATTTTTTTTCGAAATAAAATAAATAGCTTTTAAATAATTTTCAAAACTTTCAGATATTTTATCCATACTTATTCTTCAACCTTATACCCATATCAAACTTTATGCATACATAGGAATTAAATAATAAGCCCAATAGCATAACCGTCTTAATAGGTATTAAATACTTTTTTATTATTTTCTTAATTTTCTAGTATTAATAAGGAAAATTTTTTATAAAAAGTTTTTGAATAATTATTCAAAAAACATTTGATCTATTTATTATATTTCATAACTTTTTTGAAAAATTAAGAATTTTTAATAAGTTTTTAATCATTAAATTAGCCTCTATTCATATTTCAATTCAATAGGCATTTAAAATGATTTACAACATATTTATAAAACGAAAGGATTATCATTAAAAGAAATGAATAATTATTCAGAACTAAAAGTAGACAAAAAATAATTAATAAAATCGTAAAAAGATGAGATAATATTACACAAGAACATATTGACCAGAAAAAAAAGGCAATGGATGAAAGATTGGAAAATATTAAGAAAAATATGGAGATGATAAAGCATAAGATCGTCGTTATTTCTGGTAAAGGAGGTGTAGGAAAAACTACCGTTGCTGTCAATCTTGCAATCAGTTTAGCTAGCGTAGGTTTAAGGATAGGAATACTAGATGTCGACATTACAGGTCCTAATGTAGTAAAGATGTTAGGTATAAATCCAGAATTAAAACCAAGGATTGATCCAGGAGCTAATAAATTTCATCCCATTGATGGACCTCTAAACATAAAAGTATTAAGTATGGCTTTTTTAACACAAAATCCAGATGAACCCGTTATTTGGAGAGGTCCTATGAAGATGATTGCACTAAGACAATTTTTAGGAGATGCTATATGGGGGGAACTCGATTATTTAGTGTGTGATTTGCCCCCAGGAACTTCTGATGAGATTTTAGATATTTTACAATTAATTCCAGATGAGAATGTAATTGTGGTAACAACTCCGCAAGAGGTGGCATTAATGGACGCTCGAAAAACGATTAAAATGGCTCAAGTAATGGAAAGGAATGTACTTGGAATTATTGAAAACATGTCTGGATTTAAATGCCCAAAATGTGGTGAGTTTATAGAAATTTTTGGAAGTGGAGGCGCAGAAAAAGCTGTAAAAGATTTTGGTATCAGATTGCTAGGTAAAATTCCTTTCGAAACAGAAATAGGTCAGCAAGGCGATCAAGGACTACCTTTTACTCTGAAATATCCTAATTCTGAAAGTGGAAAAGCTTTTAAAGCGACTGTAAATAAAATTCGAAAAATTATAGAAAAATAAAGATATAAAATTAAATTTAAGAATTAGTAAAAAGAAAATGACTAAAGATAGTTTTAATAAACATGAAGACAAGCTTCAAAAAGAAATTATGAAAAATGAAAGAGAAGTTTTTAATGAGTATATTGTTGATTTATCACACAATCCTAGAAATTTTGGCAAGCTTCCAGATAAAGAAATATCAGTTTCACAATCTTATACAGGTCCATGTGGAGATTCAATGCAATTCTTCTTAAAAATTAATGATAATATAATCAAGAAAGCAAATTTTATTTCAGATGGATGCGAAGCTTGTATTGCAACAGCAAGCCAAACAATGCTTCTTATTGAGGGAAAACCTATAGATTATGCAGAAAAGTTAAATCCCGAAGATATTGATAAAGCTTTGAAAGGATTACCAGAAGATCATAAGCATTGCACAGAATTAGCAGCAAGAACTCTAAAACGTACAATTCAAAAATATAAGAAGAATGAGATCTAAAAGAAAAATGAATGTAAATTATTGCCAAAAAGAAAAAAAGCATCAATTTCCAAAGAGGAAGCTAATTTGAATTATTATTTTTTAAATATACAAAAATTTTATGACTTTTATAGAATTTAAAAAAATGAATAAAATGGTAATTACATATATTTCTGGCAGTCCTAGGAAAAAAAGTAATACAGATTATCTTTTAAATACTGCACTATCTATTACGGATGGTTATTTTTTAAAACTTACGGATTATCAAATTGAACCTTGTATAGCTTGTAATGGATGTATAAAGTCAAGTAAATGCGTAATTGATGATGATATGAGTAATAAAATTCTACCAATACTCCTCGAGAGCGATGTAATTGTTTTAGGAAGCCCTGTTTATTTTAATAATATATCAGCTCAGCTCAAAGCTTTTATAGATCGAACTTGGAGCATTAGAGGGCAACTTAAAAATAAAATTGGTGGTGCTATTGTTGTGGGTAGAAAATATGGATTAGAAAGTGCAATTTCTGCGATAACAGCTTTCTTTCTTAAACACGAAATGATCCCAGCAAATAGAGGTGTCTGTGGTCTAGCTTATTCAGAAGAAGAAATAAAGCAAGATTCCGAAGCTATAGACTCTACGAGAAGACTCGGTAATCGTATTCTTGAACTTTATAAAATATTGAAATTAAAAAGCATATAAAATTTAAAATACAAGTCTGATTTAAATGAAGAAGTTAATTCTTATTCTAACACATATAAAAGTATTACTTACTCACGTAAATAATACATTTTTAAAAATATTTTGTAATGATTTTAAATCTATTTTAAGGAAAATATCTTAAAGATTATACTAATGAAGTATATATATGGACCTGTTCCCAGCAGAAGATTGGGAAACTCATTAGGAATTGATCCCATCCCTTCAAAAACTTGTAATTATCAATGTATTTATTGTCAATTAGGAAGAACCACTAATTTTACCAATGAACGTAAGAATTTCTTTCCAAAAAATGAAATCATTGCAGAAATGAAAAATGCTATTAAACAAAATGAAAACAATATAGATTACATTACATTTGTAGGAAGCGGTGAACCTACTTTATATAGAGATTTGGGAGAATTAATCTTAAAGGTAAAAGAGTTTTCTAAGAAGCCAGTCTGCGTAATTACTAACGGTTCTTTATTATATGACTTAAAGGTTAGAAATATTCTTATGCATGCCGATGTTGTTTTACCTAGCTTAGATGCAGGAGATGAAAAATCGTTTATTAGGATAAATCGACCACACCCCTCAATTAAATTTGATGCTATGATTCAAGGGTTCATAGACTTTCGAAAAAACTTCAAAGGTAAGTTTTGGATAGAAATAATGATAATGAAGGGAATTAATGATTCTAAAGAAGAATTATTAAAAATTAAAGAGAAAATTGATTTAATAAAGCCAGACAGAATCGATATAAATGTTCCAATAAGACCTCCTGTTGAAGAATGGGTTAAAATCCCTGATGAAAATATCATTTCACTATTAAATGAAATTTTTGGTGAATATTACGACATTAATTTTCCTGAAATCGGAAAATTCGGTTTTTATTCTTCAGATTTCGAAAAGGAAGTATTATCTATAATTGAGCGACACCCTATGAGACAAGAACAAATTCTTGAAACCTTTTCTTCTAATAATTTTAATAAAGATGAAATTTTATTGCGATTAGAAAATCTAGAGTCGAAGAAAAAGATAAAAAAAATATTATATGGTCAAAAAATTTTTTGGAAATTACTTTAAACCTAAAATAACTTAATCTTTTATTCAAAAAAAAAGAAGAAATTATGAATATTTTTTATATAAATCTCTAATATAGGCTTCTAATTCGGCATGTGTCTTTTTCTCATAAGCAATTTTTCCGCAGGCATCTTCTAAATCAAACCATTTTTCTATTAACTGTTTATTCATTAATGTAATTGATGATTTTATCAAGAACAAAAAAGTTGTTAAATGCTTGGTTAGAACTTTAAGAAATTTTCTTGTTTCAAGTTCTAATTTATCTCGTGGGAAAATTCGAGTTGGAAAATTGATATTTTTTAAGTCTTCTAATCCAATTCTGTCTGATGTGAAAAGAAGGTTTTTCGCATAACTCAATCCGAACGCCAATAGAGGTAAGAGAGTCGCTCCAGTTTGTGCATAGGCAGATATTGCAATTTCTGGCAACCTAAAAAACATTTTATCAATTGGTTTATCTGCAAATATCCTTAAATCTGATCCCATAATTAACAGAAATCCAAATCCCACTGCGGTTCCATGAACTTGAGTAACTATTGGTTTTTTCATGAGAAGCATCTTTTGATTTACTTTTCTACCAAATTCAATTAATTTTACTTTTTTGTTTTCATCTTCTATAATTGATAAATCATATCCAGCGCTGAAAATTTTTTCATTTCCTATGCTCTTTATTAATATACATTTAACTGATTCATCTTTGTCTGCTTCTTCAAGTTTATTATATAACGCCATCGTAAGTTCTAAATCAAACGCATGTGCCTTTTCTGGTCGATTTATTGAGATTGTCGCAACACTTTGCTTAACTTCATATAAAAGTTTGTCTTCACTACTCATATTAAATCACCTATTGATTTTTATAAAATTAGGATAATATTATTTGATATCTATAATATATTGATAGATTTCATATAAGTTATAGTTTGTTTGGCAACTTCTTCAAATGAAGGTTTCATTATTGTTTCCACTGAAGCAAAGCCTTTATAATTATTTTTTTCAAAAATATTTAGAAATCTCCTAAAATTGAAGTGACCTGTGCCCGGAGCTCGGCGAGTATCATCTGATAAATGAAGATGGGAAACTTTTTTTGCAATAGAATCTAAATAATCCCAAATCGTTATAGGATCTTCTTCTAAATGGGTATGAAACGAATCAACCATAAGTTTGAGGTTCTCTGAACCAATTTCTCCGATCATTTCCAATGTATCCTTAATTGTATTATAAGAATCAATTTCAAAACGATTTATTGGCTCAAAAATCAATTCGACACTGTTATCTTCAGCCAATCTGCAACATTTCTTGAGTGAATCTATAATATTTTTCTTTTCGTTTTCAGGGTTATTTTTATATGTAAATCGCCCTCTAATTAATCCAATTATCACTTTGGAGTTACTAATAGCAGAAAATTCAATATATTTTTTAATTCGTTCTATAGCTTTAACTCTAATATTAGAGTCCAAATCGCCAAATGAGTATCTAAATCTTAAAAAAGTAGAACCCGTACCTAAAGCAGGAATCTCCATTTCGTATGAATCTGAAATATCCTTTATTTCTTTTACAGGTATTTTTTCTGGCTTTAAAATAGCTAATTCAATTCCTTTAAAACCTAAAGGACTTAACAATTCACATAATTGGGAATATTTATCGAGAATTTGTTTTTCAGAACTATTTAACTCATTTAATCCGGAAACAATACTAAACTTCATGATATTATTTTAAATTTTTTTTTATTAAATAATTTATAACATTCAAAATAAATCGTTGATTATTAGAAATAACGTTATGTTAAATTAAAATCTAAAGGTGAAAAAAGTGAGTGAAAATGTTATATTAATAGAGGAAAATGAAGATGGAACAATAACTACAATTAAAATGAACCGTTTAGAGAAAAAAAATGCAATGAATTTTGATTTAATGGTAGGACTTCAAAAAGCAATCGATAAAATTGAACGTTCTAAAACCAGAGTTGTCATTATTACTGGTGGTGATGATATTTTTAGCGCTGGAATAGATTTGAATTTTTTAACTGGTCAAAAAACAGACCCAAAAGGAGTTATTCCAAATTTAAGAATACCTGCAAATTTCAGATATTTTGCAAATACCTGGATTCAACCACTATTTACGAAAATTGAAAAGATGGAAAAGCCCACAATAGCAAAAATTAATGGATATTGTTTTGGAATGGCTTTTGAATTAGCTCTTGCCTGTGATTTTCGATTTGCTATGGACTCGGCGATATTTAGCATGTTAGAAACTAAAATCGGAATGAATCCTGATGTAGGGGGTACTATTCGTTTAACACGACTGGTAGGTATCCCAAATACAAAAGATATTGTCCTAACAGGGAGACAATTTGATGGAAATGAGGCCTATCGCTTAGGAGTCGTAAATCGAGTAGCAAAAACTCCAGAAGAATTAGATTCAATAATTAAACAATATACAGACGAATTAATTGATAGCGCTCCTTTAGCAGTCGGTTTAGCAAAAAAATTAATTGATGACTGTTATGGTAAGGATGTGGCTTTTGGATTGGAATTAGAAACTCTGGTAAGTTCCCAATTACTCCAAACAAAAGATGCTACGATAGGTGTTTTAGCTAAACTCCAAAAAACCAAACCCAAATGGAAAGGAAAATAAAAATTAATAATATTTCTCTTAATTTTTCTATCTATTTTTTATAATTTTATAGAATAAGGTGTTCAAGAATTCTAATTATTTAAAAATTTAAATTTATAGCAATTTTGCATTTTACAAGGGGAGGAAATGTTATCTGGTGTTTTGGATAAACAATCTTTCTTTATTCTACTCTTTTTTCTATTTTATACGATCGGAACACAGTTTGAAAATGACTATATTCTTATAGACCTATCATAAATGTTTATTAATTTCTATACTTAATTTCCATAGGAAAAGAAAATTTAATGAGATTTTTTTTAAAATTTAAATTCATGTAATAAAAAACGAAATACAATGATTGATTCTGAAGAATATAATAGATGGATGAATGAAGCAGAAAATACATTCAAATCTGCAAATGTAGATAAGGAAAATGGGTTTTATAACTGGTGTTGTTTTAAGTGCCATCAAGCTGCTGAATTTGCATTAAAAGGATTATTATATGGCTTAGGTTTAACGCCTTTTGGTCATTCATTAACTAAAATGACAAATGATTTAAAAAATCAAAAAATAAATATTACTTCGATATTAACTGCTTGTAAAAAACTTGATTTACACTATATTCCTTCTCGATATCCTAATGCCCATCCTACAGGATCACCATTTGAGTATCATGATGAGAATATTGCTGAAGAAGCTATAATAAATGCTAGAAAAATAATGGATTTTATTAAAGGTATTAAAAAATGAAGAAGAACTTAAAATTCATTTACAAAGGTATTAATAAATTTTGTAAGAAAGTTGTCAAAGAAATACAACCGAAATGTATAATACTTTATGGATCCTTAGCTAGAGGTGATTTTAACGAGCGAAGTGATGTTGATGTCATAGTAATATCTTCGAAACTTCCTAAAAATTATTATAAAAGAGCAGAATTGCTGCATAATATGGTTGAGACTTTAGATCCCATTGAACCTCTTGGTTTTACTCCAGAAGAATTCATCAATATGATAAAAAAAAGACATTGTACAAGTTTATTTGCAATGAAAGAAGGTAAAGTTTTGTATGGAAGGAATTATTTTTTATTTTTAAAGGGAATTCATGAAAAAATTATGAAGCAATATAAAATAACCAAGGGAGATTCTTCTTGGATTCCTGAATTAATGAAGTAATTAAAGTTTATTATCTCACAATACTATATAGAGACATTATCTCGATTTAGATTGTTTTAAGAAAGATAAAAGAAAATAAACTATCTTTATTTTAACTTCCTAAATAAATTTATCACTTATGCATGATTATCTAAATTAACTAAATTAAATATTTTAATATGATAAAAAATGAGTAAATGGGATTTGCCACCTAAAGGAGGCATAATGGATAAACCCAAAGGGATTTATTTACAAACAATGAGTATTACTGAGATTCAAGAACGATTAAAGAAGAATGATGTTATAATCGTAACTATTGGATCAACAGAAAATCATGGAGGAGCTGCGTGTATTGGTGAAGATACATTTCTTGTGACCCGAATGGCAGAATTGATTGCGGAAAAAACCGGATGTACGGTAGCTGAGCCAATATGGTATGGTTCCCATCCTTATCATCATTTAGGAATGCCCGGTAGTATCATTGTGCCAGAAGTACATTTTAAGGGAATGGTTCGAGCTGTGATAGCTGGCTTATGGAACTTAGGTTTTAGAAAACAAATATTACTCAATGGTCACGGGCAAGAATATGTAATTCCTTCCGCGATTCATGAATGGGCAAAAAATTATCAATTGCCGGCAGTTATTTGTAATGTTAATTGGTATCACGCAATTCCAGAGCATTGTATGGATAAAGAACACGGTGGACCATTTGAAACGCCTTTTATTCACGCTGATGAGGCTGAAACATCATTTTCCATGGTTTTATTTCCTGAGATGATAAAATTAGAAAATTCAACTGATAATAAACCGGTTGGATGGATGCCTGAAGGACATGTTGATAAAGCAGGTAATATTTATCAGAAGCCAATTAAATGGTATGGTCAGGTTGGTTTTGGCCCGATAGAGGTATCTGCTTATCCAGAGGGAAATGTTGGGTGGCCCAGTAAAGGAACATTTGAGAAAGGAAAACCAGGAATTGAGGCACTCTTAGATTATCTTGAGAAATTAGTAAATGATATATTAAAGACTTTTCCTCCTGGAAAATTACCTCCAATTGAGGGAATTACACAAAGAGATCCTAAAGAAGTGATGGAATATATAAAAGGACCACTAAACGGTGGAAAAAGTATCTATGAGTTAAGATATCCTCCATGAAAAAATAATTGTTTTTCTTTTTTTTTTTAATTACTTTTCAATAATAACGGAAATTTTACAATTTTCCTTATCTGTTTGCAATAATTTTAAATTCTCTGGAACATCTTCAATAGATATTTCCTTGGTTATCATTGGAGACATATCGCATAGTCCAGAAGCCATTAAATTTATTACATTTGGAAAAGTACTATGCCCGCTGTGTCCTTGTGCTCCTATAATTCTTGCTCTCTTAACTTGAAAATACTCTCCACGAACTGGCATTCTTTGTTCGGCTCGTGCAACAATAACAACCGTGCTATTAACCCCTTTACATTCCCAAATAGCGTTTTGAATATCGTCTGTTACAATATGTGGAAGACCTGTAGCTTCTAGATATAATTTTGCTCCCTCTTCATCTGTTAATTCTTTTACGCGATCAACGAAATTCTCTTTTATAGGATTAATGATATAGTCTGCACCCATCTTTTTTGCTAACTTTGCTCTACTCTCTTCAGGTTCTGAAACAATACAAACTGCTGCTCCTGCTGTCTTTAGAATTTTAGTAGCAGCAATTCCAATTGGGCCCGCTCCTAAAATAATTACGTTTTCACCTGGACGAATTCCCCCTCCCCTTTCTATAACTGCATTATAAGCTACTGAGGTAGGTTCAGTCAAACTTCCTAATTTATAGATATCGTCGTATTTATCTTCTAATTTTTTCAAACTCCAACATAGCTTAGCGGGTACGGCAATATATTCTGCATAAGCTCCATCAATAGAAAATCCAATTTCTTGTAATCTTTCACAGTGATTTGGATAACCATCACAACACGGTTTACACTCACCACACCATACCATCTCTTCAACAGTAACTGGCTCTCCAGCTGTAAATTTTTTTCCTGTTCTTTTAGATATTGCTTGCTCTCCAATCTCAACTATTTCTCCTGAAAATTCATGACCCAGCGTACATGGAAAAGCTGTTAATCCAGGATAATAAATATATCCATCTTCATCTTTTTGAGCCATATGAACATCAGAACCACATATACCACATCGTTTAACTTTTATCAGGACTTCATTTGGCTTAATTTTCGGTTTTTCTTTATCGATAACTTTCACTTCAGGATTCCGCCAGACTTGAGAACCTAAATAAGTTAATTCCCCATCAATATCTTTTGATCCCAATTTAAATTCTTCCTTGGGATCCCATCTTGCAAATAATGTAACTGTTTTCATTTTAACCATAATAAAAATATATTTCTTTATGTAATAACTATTTTTGATTAATTATTTAGAATTCATTAAATTGTATAATATTTATTAAAATAATTTAAAGTTGATTTATATGGGAAAAATGTTAGCTGCAGTATTTCATAAAAAAGGTGAAAGTGGAGGAGAAATCACCTTAGAGCAAGTAGATATTCCAGAAATAAAAAAGCCTGATGATGTTTTAATTGAAATAAAAGCTTGCGGGATTTGTGGAACTGATTTAAAAATCATGGAAGGAGCTCATCCGGCTAATGATAATGTAATTTTAGGACATGAGTTTTGTGGGATTGTAGATGATATGGGAGAAGATGTCATAGATTTAAAAAAAGGCGATAAAGTTGTTGTTGATCCAAATTTAAAATGCGGGATTTGCCCAGCTTGTAGGCGAGGGTATGATAATCAATGTGAATTTCTTGCAACTGGTCAAACGTTTGGGATTTTTCAAAACGGAGGATTTACAAAATATTGTGTTATCCCACGTAGAGCACTTTATCAACTCCCAATAGACATAGATTTAACAAAAGCAGCATTAATTGAACCTCTTTCTTGTGCGGTACATTGTCATAATATAGCGGATGTGAAAGAGTGTGATAATGTTGTAATTCTTGGAGCAGGACCTATGGGCTTGATTATTGAGTCAGTAATTCGAAAACATCCAATAAATCAATTATTTGTTGTTGAGCCAATGGAATTTAGAAGAAAAAAAGCTCTTGAATTGGGTGCAAACTATGTGATTAATCCAGAGATCGATGATGTTGAGAAAGAAATAAAAAAATTAACAAATAACTATGGAGCAGATGTGGTAATTGATGCCGTAGGTATATCCTCGACTTTCGAGATTGCTCAAAAGATATGGGCTAATAGAGGAAGGTTAATCTTATTTGGACAAGATTCAAGAGCGAGGGGGATAATTAAACCTAATGATATTTCTCGCTGGGAGAGATCAATTTTCGGTTCATATATATCTAGCGGTGCGGATTACTTGGATGCGATAAGTTTAATTAGCAATAATATAATCGATACTGACAAACTCATTTCTCACAAAATTCCTCTGGAAAATTTACTCTCAGAAGGAATGAAAATCATGAAAGAAAGGACAGGTTTAAAAATTATTGTAATTCCTTAAATTCTTTTATTTTTAGATTATATATTATAGATTTAATTAAGAGTAAGAAATATCCAATTTTTAAAAAATGCTAGATACATACTTTTTTTTAATTTATATTATAATGGTTATGTGTTATTTATTAATTCTTTTTATGTATCTACATCATTCAAGTAAAAAATATCCACTAGATAACTTTTTAGGCTTCTCAATTTTGTTTATTCTCTTTTTTCATTACTCAATTTTAATGATTTTAATGTATAATGGTGCATTTTGGGAGCGATTTTTTCTGCCTATTCTATTTTTTACACCACTTCTAATAATATTAAGCGTGGTTATTATATTCTCGATTATCGTTAAAATTTATTACATTTTAAAGAAAAAATCTGAAAAAATGGATAAAAATGAAAATGAAATAAGAAAGAGAAGAAAATTAAATATTAAGGAATGGAAACCTGTGAATAGAGATATAATTCGGAAATTGCCACATATTATTATATTTATCTCGTTTTTTATAATTTGGAGTATTGGCTGTTCATTAGTTTATTCACAAACTGGAAACCTATATGGAATGTATCCTATGGAATCTGATCTATTATTTCTCTTCTCGTCTATTTATTCTGATGTAAATAATATTCTTTTTTACATGTATACCTTGGGATGGTTTTATTTTTTTTTAATTGTAGTTCTATATTGTTTTGCAATAATTGGTATTTTTATGGAATTTACCAGAAAGTCAAAAAATTTTTCATTTCCATTTAATTTGATCTCCGTACGTCTATTAAAGGAAGAGGAAAAAGAATCATACGGAACTTTTTTGTATTTTTTTATTGGGCATTTATTCGCGGCAACATTTTTACCCCCTTTACCCTTTTTTGCAGTTATTTCAATGAGTTCAATTGGAGATTTAGTTGCAAGTCAAGTTGGAATGAGAACAAAACATTACCCAATTAAATGGAATAAGAATAAATGTTGGGAAGGCACTATTAGTTCAACAATAGTTAGTTTCTTCTTGAGTTACTTTTTTCTTGGCTTCATTTGGGCATTTTTTTTTGCCATTTTATTTTTAATAATTGATATTGTTATAAAAAAACCAATGAATGCTTCTGATAATCTTTTAATCCCTTTTTGTTCAACTCTATTATTTCTATTTCTAAGATTTTCTGGTTTAATTTATTATCAATTTCTATATTAAAATAATCCAAACGTAATTATTTCCATGTTAAATTCAATTTTTTCATTTTTCTATAAAGATATCTTTCAAATCATCTTTTTAAGATAAGAAAATAATATAAAATTATGTTTTATTTGCCTATTACTTTGATATTCATTGGGCACGCTATCGTATTCTTAATATATACTCTCAAAAATCACAAACAGAAAAGACAAAAGAAAATTTTTGCAAATGAATTAATTATTTCAATGTTATTTTTCGCAGCTGGGCTTCTTTTTCCTTTTATGTATCAGTCTCACAATCCGACTCTAGATCCAAATATACTGAACTTTCTATGGTTAACCTCTTCAATATTCATAATAATTGAAGAAATAGTTTGGTTTTTTGTGATTTCTTATGTTTTTATAGCATGCAAGAAAAATCCATCATTAAAAATCGAGAAAAATCATGAAAACTTTAAGAAATATTTTACTCAAAATTGGAATTATGATTTTCGAAAAGACATTGAAAGAAAAATAATTCATATAATTCCTATTGGAGTCATATTTATAATTTGGACTATTGGGAACATTCTTGATATATTTGGGGTATTAACTCAATGGAATATTGATATTTATTCATATTGTTATTGGATTATTATTACAATTGGATTAGGTTTTGTTTTGATGGTTGCCATCGCTGACATTTTAAAGTTAAATAAAACTTATTTATTGCCTAAATGGGCAATACGTTGGTATAGGAAATCTATGATAGCTGATGAATTGGAAACATATGTATCATCAACACCGTTAGTTCTCTGTTTTGTGCCATTTATATTTGTACCCTTTCCAATTTTTGCAAGTGTTGCACTAATAACTACTGTATCAGATGCTACTGCTTCATTAATTGGAAAAAAATACGGCAAACATAAAATTTTCGAGCAATCTAAAAAAACTATTGAAGGATTTATTGCAGGATTTACCTCAACTTTTTTGATTGTGGTTTTAATAACTATTATTTATCACTCTTTTATGTCTGTAAGTTTAGGAACGATTCTTATTATGGCTACTGTGGCAGCATTTTTATTTTTAATAATCGATATTTTTTCAAAATATATAAGTGATAATATTCTTAATCCAATTTTAATAGGATTAGGCATGTGGATAATTTTTATTTTGATCTAGATCTGATCGTAATCTTATATTTGATGAAAAACATTAAAAAATAATAATAAAAAAAGGATATTAATCTTTTTAATGCTTTTTAATTGTGTTATTATTAGAATTATCCTCATCTTAGAATATTTTTTTCAATGCAAGTAATAGGAATTAATAAGAAAATGATTTAAAATGGAAAATTTAAAAATAATTCTTGCCTCTGGGTCGAGAGATAGGGCAAAAAGTTTTGAGAGGGCTCAACTGGATTTTGAAATCATCATAAGCGATTTCAGTGAAGAAGAATTAAAAGGTAAAGAATTGTCCCCAATTGAATTATCTATAAAATTGGCTAAAATGAAAGTATTAGATGTTAAAAAAAAAATGGAATTCAAGGGAATTGATGCAATAATAATCGCTGCTGATACGCTTGTAGAATTTAAAGGGAATATAATCGGAAAACCTATGGATGAAAATCACGCACTAAAAATTCTTAAGAAATTAAATAATAATATACACAAACTCATCTCAGCAATTGCAGTAACCAGAACATTTAATGATAAAATAATTTCTGATTATGATATCACAAGTGTTAACTTTCTAGATTTATCTATAGATGAAATTAAATTATATATTAAAACAGGAGAATGGAAGGGGAGAGCTGGAGCTTATTCTATACGAAATAAAGCATCATTATTTATTGATAAAATAGAAGGATCCCCCTCTAATGTAATAGGCATTCCTATGCATAAACTGTTTTTAATCTTAAAAAATGAGTTTAATTATAATTTATTAAGACAGAAAATTTGAACTTTTATCATCTGAAAATTTAAATGAAAAAGGTTTTTCTTTTTATAAAAACTCTTTATAAAAAAATAAAGTAAAGTGAATTCAATTGGCTAAAAAAGATTATAAAAATTACAAATTGATAAGCTTCATTTGTGTAATTGGGGCATTAGTTGGTTTAGTCTTTGCAATAATAGATATGATAAGTAGTGTTCAAGCGGCTAATATTGAGGGAATACTATATAAACTTTTAGGAATTGTATTTTCGATAGTAGTATTATTTCAATGTTTAAAACCGGATGATCCAATCCCTTATCACTGGTTGTTATTTATTATATTCGGAATTCTCATTGCTATTTTCGCTAATTTAGTTGGTGGCATAGTTGTTATAATCGGTGGGCTTGTAGCGTTGATTGACGTGTTATAAATTTAATTAAGACTTTTTTTCTTTTTTCTCTTATTTCGTCTGATCTAAATAATATTCTACAATCTTCTCCGCTAAGTTTATCTCAGTTGTTTTTTGAAGCGCCGTAAAACCAGGAATTGAATTTACCTCTATAACTTTTAATCCATTATCTGTCTCTAATATATCCACTCCTGCGATTTCTGTTTTAGTTGCTTTAGCAGCCTCAATTGCTAATTCTTTCAACTCATCTTTTAATTCTATTGATTTTGGTTTGGCTCCTGCATAAATATTTGTTTTCCAACTATCACTAATACGATACATGCCTGCAACTGCTTCATTCCCTAAAACTAGAATTCTAATGTCTCGGTTATTGTGTTCAACGAATTCTTGGAGATAAAAAATCTCATTTAACTGGGATAATTTATAAATAACATTTTCTGCAAAACCTCTATCATATATTCTAGTGACACCAATACCCTTCGAGCCAAAAACAGGCTTCAAAACAACATTCTCACCTAGGATCTCAAAAGCTTCTAAAGCATCGTTGAAATCCTCACATATTATTGTTTTTAACGTTGGAATATTTGCCTTTTCAAATAGGAAGGAGGTTAAAAGTTTATCTGTAGCAAGTTCTAAAGATTCTCGAGAATTAATTAATTTTATCTCCATATTTTCTAGAATTCTTAAAATATCCAATCGAAAAAATATTTTTTGTGTAACATCTATCCCAAAACCTCTTACTAAGGCTCCTCTTGGCTCTATATCTTCAAAAATATTGCATAGAAATTTTTCTGAATTTGGTTCATTCTTAACATTTAAACCAACAGAAACATTCATTTCCCCGGGAATTATTGTTTTAACATCGAATCCTTTCTTTTGAAATTCCTTGGTAATAATTTTAACCTCCATATCAGATGGATTTGGAGTTATAATCGCAGTCTTCATTCTAATTACCTTTTATCACTTATTTTAATCAGTATAATAATTTAATATAGTAGAAACACTTTAAATTAAATATATGAATTTCAAGGAAGAAGATGGTAAAAACGAAATTGAAAAATTAGTAAATATTCACAGAACACTTAATAAACAATATCTTGAAAAAAAAGAGCTAATCAAAAAACTTACTGAGGAGCTTAATGAACTTAAGTTAGTAATAAATCAATTAAATAAAGTGATCTCAGGAAAAAGTTTTACTACTGCTAGTAATTTATTGAGTGCTGAAGATTTATTTAAAGAGAGTATAGGAAGTAAAGGTAGTGGGACTTTAATAAAAAGAAAATTATTCTCTAAAAATAACGATCTTCTCTGTATTTTAAAATTTTTTGACTTTAAAAAAGTAGAAATTCAATTTGTTGAACCAGAGAAGATTAACGTGAGAGAAAAATCTGAAATCTTTATTAATGATTTTATTCAACAAATTCTAATAAAAATTAAAGAAAAAGAACCTCTCCTCGAAATGAAAATAGAAAAATGCAAAAATCTTGATTCTATTCAAAGAATTGAATTAAATAATGTAAATAAATTGGAATATTTTGATTTAATTGAATTAGGCGTGAGAAAAGTTATAGATTCAATATAAAATTTTCCCAAATTAAAAAAAAAAGAAAATTTATTAGTCAATTCTTGTGTATTATTTTTAAGAGTTCAAAAATTTTAATAATATTATTAATGAAGGGGCTTTGATCTATGGCAAAAAAGAAATATAAATGGCTGATAATGCCACAACTACATTCTGGCTATAAAGAGATAAATCTTGAAGTAGCCTTATTAAATAAGACCAGAGAATTACTCACGGATGAGGAAGGAGACCTTCCGCAATTCATAATACTTTCCGGGAATTTTTTTGATGTTCAAGGATTTGCATATTCAGCAGTAAGAAGCTGGCGTGGTGCAATAAAACCTAGCGAAGATAGTAAAAAGCAGCCCGTATTAGAAGCAACTTTTGCCTCTCTATCTGTCTATCTAAGTTCTCTTCTTAGTTTTCAACAAGATTTTTACTATGCTTTCGATGAAGTTAAACAAATTTTAGATGATGCAGACCGATGGGATTTATGGGCTATTATCGAAGAAAAAATTCCTTTTGTCTGTTTGCCTCCTCAAGAAATGTTTGGTTTGAGAAAATCCCCTATTAGTCCCTATTACCTCATAACTCAAGATGGAACTATGACACTGGGAGAATTATATCCGAGTGTGTATTTAACAAGGATTATACAAACAATAAAATCTCGCTTTTTTTGCTATTATACTTTTGAAGGATATTCTGCATTTGGATTTTTCGACTCCTTGCCTCCGAGTGAAAATTTCGGTTTTGATACTGAACCAAGATCGCTAAGATCAGGAATAGACACTGAAGGAATTATTAAATATATCAAAAATTCTAAAAATATAAAAGAAGTTTTTGTAGGATTAATTAATGCTCATAATAATGCTCTCCTTGAGCAATATTTAATACCTGATTACGAGACCTTATTAAATAAATTATTAAAGGAGGAGGAAGAATAAGATGGTGAATTTAGGACTACTCGGTGCAGTTTCCGTAGGAAAAACAACCCTCTTAAGATTGTTTGTAAGTTATATTAATAAACAAAAACTCGAGACACTGGAAGGAGGAAGAAAATGTGTAATTGTAAAGACCGATTTCTCTGGAGAGGCAACCTTACCTCGAGAAGCTACAGAAAAAAAGGAAACTAAAACGATTCATCCCAATCGTGTAATTTTTAGAGATGAGACTGCAAAAAAAGCACATACGATTTTTGCCCCGGGAGGTGATAAAGCGAGAGCTGTAGTTCGTATGGGAATTATTACAATTAGCCGGATCGCTTCACAAATTATCGTGGTATTTGCTTTAGATCGCTCTATTAATGAGCAATTTGATTTTTTCAATGATGTCCGTTTCTTTCCTAAACATATCTATGTGTGTCTTAATAAATGTGATCTAATAAAAGGAAATAAAGCTCAACAAGATAAAAAACTTAAAGAAGCAAGAGTAAAAATTCAGGCTTTCTTTGATAAACGAAAGATAGAAATTGTGGATTTCTTCAACACTGTAGGAGAACATTTAGAAGGTATGGAAGATTATAATGACAACTTGGCTGCCATGATATTAAAAATTATCACTTCCCATTAATTCTAGCCATCTCTTCAGCTCGTTGATTGAGTATTGAGTAAATTTTTTCGATATCTTTATCAATCCATTTTATTGCTAGTAACCAAAAGAGTACACCAATAATTCCAATAATCATTGAAATTACCACTGTAATTTGATAATTTCTATTATATGACTCTAAAATCATACCAGCTATTATTGGTCCTATTCCGAGGCCTATATAATATAAAGATTGACTAGATGAACTGATTATTCCTTGACTTTCAGGTAAATTAATTTTTTGTATAAGTGGTGGCTGATTAATACTATATATACTTATAATGGAACGAAAAATAAATGCACCAATGCCAAGTAACCAAAAAAGATTCCCGAGAAAGCTATTATTATTGTTGCGGTTCCTAATAAAATCCCGATTTCTCCAGCATGAAAGTCTTCACCTGGCCATATTAAATTTGAGACGATTAATATATTTATATATAAAGTTGAAATAGATAAAGCAAAAGAATTATAAACTAGGAAATTTGGCCACAACTTTTTAAACAGAACTGAAAACTTAGTTAATTCTCTAT